>MDTB01004485.1_pt1 | contig 11439 bp, 15 predicted proteins | sample 811161 | NCBI WGS metagenome assembly MDTB01 (sample SAMN05326650, study PRJNA326480) | marine metagenome | isolation source: seawater | place: Mediterranean Sea | collected 2009
AGAAACTATTGCAGTTTCTGATAGTTTAGGTGCTACACATGATGACGATGCAAAACGTATTACAGGATTTGGTTCCGCAGGAGATACTCCAAGTTTTAGTAGTTCAACAAATTACTATACAGGAAGTGCTTGGACTGGAGCAGTCACAGTAGAAGGTACACAAGAAGCCATTACAAGATGGGGAACATTACAACACTTTACAACAGATTTAAGTTCAGGTTATTTACCCGCAGGTCCAGATCTGAACACAGGCAGAAGTGGAGCACAATACTACACTTTTGCATTTAGAAGAACCGCAATGGCTAACTTTACTGTAACACTTACAGGAAAAGTTAGTGGTTTCTTTATAGCCGCTCCGGCAACATCAATTGATTCCGCTAGTTCATTAAGTGGATGGTTAGATGCAGGTACTACATATGGTGGTGCAGGTACGCCGGGTGGTAATACAGGAGCAGGTGGTAACGGTTCAAATGGTTGTGCGTTTACATCTGGAGACAGAATTATAGATGGCTCAACATATAGTAGTGATTCGTTTGAATTAACACTAGGAGATCAAAATGGTACAAACTCTTTTGGTAACCAAATATTAGTTAGAATAAAATTAGAGTCAGGTGACTCATTAACAGCAATAAGTATAGCATAGGAATAGATAATGGCAATATCAGATACTCAAAAAGTTGATTTACTTTGGAAAAAGGTAGGTTTTGGTAAAGTTAAAACCGACTCAAATGCAAATAAAAAGGCGCCTAACGAAGCAATAAGTTCAGACTTTATCATTAAAGCAAACCAGATATGGACTAATGCTTCAACTATACCTTCAACTATGCCGGCCAGTAGTGCTACTCCTGTTACTGTTTATACTGATGCAACATCAAATACTGTAGAAACTACAGAAGATGGAACAGCATCAGACAACAGAACATGGAAAACAGGTACCACTAATTGGATACCACCATCATTTGGTGCTACTTACCAGGTTAAAGTTTATGCTATTACTACAGGTAATGGTGCACCACAAACAAATGGTACACAACTATTTGAAACAGGTTCAGGTAATGATGACCAATGGTACTTTGACTATTCCTCAGGTGTACTACATTTTATAGGTACTAACTTACCTTCTGCTATTGCAACAAGTGGAAATAATGTTATATACATAGCAGGTGCAAGGTACACTGGTACAACTGGTGTTGGTGATGCAAGTGCAAGTCAAACATATATTAAATCTAACTTAACAGCCGTATTTGCAGACAGCGATATAAAAACAGGCGATATTATTAAAGTAACATCAGATGCTGACGGCGAGTATGCAGTTTATCTAGCAGATCAAGACGATCCTGCTAACGTTGGACACTTAACACTAATAAGTACTAAAGATAGTGCAGAAACAGATGCAAATACACTAAGAGCTAACGTTACATACAATGGTGGTAATGTAAGTTTAGGTGATGTAAGTGCAACATCAAGAGCGGCAGAAGTTGTTGTAGATGTTACTACTGCATTTGACGGTAGTTCAACTATTAATATTGGTGATGATAGTGATAACAATAGACTGATGCCAGATGCTTATATGGATTTATCAACTGTAGGAACTTATACTGTTACACCTAAATTTGTATATACAAATGCCACAGATGCTACAAATACTATTAAGGCTTATGTTGTTGCTGGTACTAGTTCGCAGGGTGCGGCTAGTATAATGGTTACTTATTCTTAATCATTTGTAATATAAGATCACTTAATATACCTATATCGTTTCTTTCCAAATCGTATAAGTCACTCATATTATCCACAGTACTTTTAATACTGACTAAAGGATCTGATTTTGCTTCCTTTATATGTTTAAAAACAAATCCTCCCTCTCTAAACTCAGGCTCTAATATAATTTCTTCTGCTAATTTTTTATAGTCTTTCATTCTACGTGTTTAAATCCATGATTATTTTTTAGTGCCTCATAAAACATTGGCTCTCCTTTTGCTACGTTGTCAAACCATTCTGTTCCTGCATCATCTTCTGCATCATCTGAAATGTATTTGTAACAATGAAAGTCTTTATGTAGCATAGTACATACTTTTGCAAGTGCATAGGCTTCCATGTCAACACAATTAAATTTATTATTCATTACTAGGTGTTGAAACATATCCAAACTATCTACATCTGTTACAAATTGGTCTTGTGTCCTACATATTTTGCCTTGAGTACCAAATTGTATAATTCCTTCTACTGCCTTGTCATCTCCAAATGTTATGCCAGGACCATCTACTAAATCTCCACATTCCATATCGCCTTGTAAAAATGTTGTACACTTTACAAGTTCTCCTTTATTAACCTGATGTGCCTTTCCGGCTGTTCCATAATTTATTACAGTTTTTACTTCTGGGTGATTGCATAAGTATCTTGTTAAAACATAAGTAGCATTTACTTTACCTACTCCTGTAAACAAAACTTGTTCAGGCAGTACTTCTGGTAACTCTGATGCTAATGCACATACAATAAGATACTCATTGTCAGGAGATCTTAAGTGAGGTAATAATGTTCCTTGTTTCATTGTCTAAATCCTAGTATTCTTTCTATATGATTAATATCTTTCTGCTCTCTTACAGTACATAACTCATTGGCAAAATGTAACTCTACATTATTATCTACTGCTGACTGTAATATTTGTCGTGTGCGTAATAAGTCTTCTGGTAATGAGTATATGCTACATAATACTACTGCATCTATATTGTAACTTGTTATAAATTGTTCTAATGCAGGGTACCAATCTAAAAATTCATTCTCAAATTGGTAATCGTTAATTTGTATATTATTAGTCTTGCAATACTCGTTTATTGTTGCACGTTGCATTGGCAATGGTATGCCTCCACTCCAAGAGTTATTCCAACCTGCATAACTTATAAACTTTTTATTTGGATCTATTACTCTTGTGTCTTGTTTCTCGCCCACAAATCTAAAATATCCTCCTGGTAATTTCCTGTGATAATCTCCGCCTTTGGGTAATATTCTGCCGTCCATACTCCAACGTGTAATGTCCGTTTCATTGTTTACGTTGCCATGAATATGATTTTGTTGGAATAGATGTGCCTGTCCTGGTTCTAGTGTTACAGGAAAGCATAAAGGTTCTGACTCTGATTGTAACTTCTCAAAACTCCATTTCTCTTCATAACATTTATTTGTTATCATTGCAGAGTCCTGTGTGTTCATTATTTGCATGGAATTTGTTTCATATGCTTTTGTAATTGGAGTCCATAATGTTAATATACCTAAACCATTACCAGTCCATTCGTCTTTGTGAAATTGTAATAGCCTGCCTGTCTTTGCCTGATTAGGTATTACTATCCTTACAGTAAAGTATCTTTGTATCATCCAATCGTCTGCATTTATACGAGAGGGTACAATAGAATTGTAATAACTATCTATCCTGTCTATAAATTCTTCAGTAGAGCAGAGCTTTTGTAAATGAGAACCAAGTTGAACTATCTCAGTGGGTGTTAATGATTTATGTACTGTTTCTAATGATTGTATTTGTGGGTAAATATCTTTAGCCTTTGCTAACCAAAACTCTGGCCAATTATGCTCTTCAAGATTATAGTTTACAGTTTGGTTATCCCACATGCCTATATTTATTCTAAAAATCTAAGTTTAAATCCAGTTCCTGATAGTTTCCTTTATGCATTGTAAAATACTCTTGCCATTCGTTATCACTCCAAGACACATTTAGATTGTTAGTGCCTCCCAAACTAAATTTTTTATGATGTTCTATAAGGAAATTTAAATTATATTCTCTGCTTATGTCATTTGGATAATTACTTCTGTCACGATATAAAAGATATTGGAAGTCCTGACCAAAGTCACTCCATATATTGCCACCGCCTGGAACAATATTCATCCCACTATGTTTACAAAATCTGTCTACGTTTTCTGATCTGCTCCAAATAAATGCTCTATAAAAAGTTTTAGGAAATAGATCCCAACAATCAGATTGCATTTGATGTCCTAATGCACGTCCTCTATACTCTGGCTTTATATAGATACCTCTGGGTCTTATGTGTACGTCACTGAGATTGTATATACTTATGTAGCCAACAACATTATTGTTTACAACATATTCGCAAGGAAAGTATATGATATCCTTCCATTTGCTTATATCATATTGTATTATTCCGTACGGATTATTAAAAATTGGTATAGTTGTAGGGTCTTTTGCGTTCCATAAAGGTGCTATTCCTTCCTGAAACTCCTGCCAACTAATTATATTTAATCTATTATTCGTCACCTTTTAAGTATTCCAACATTGTATAAACATCGGATACTTCAAATGGATCATTATCTGAGCTGTCTCTTACATCAGGTTCAACAAACATCATCTCTATAACACCATCATTTACAATCATGCTATATCTCCAACTTCTCATTCCAAATCCGATGTTTGATTTATCAACTAAAAAGCCTAGGCGTCTGCTAAATTCTCCTGTGCCGTCTGGTATAGGTTTTACTTTGGAAACCTCAGTTGCACTTAACCAAGAGTTCATTACAAATGTATCATTTACACTTAAACAATATACTTCATCTATTCCTAGCTCTTTTAGTTTATCATATTCCATTTCATATCCTGGCAAATGTGTGCTAGAACATGTAGGAGTAAATGCTCCTGGTAATGCAAACAATACTACTCTTTTACCAGCAAATATTTCTTCTGATGTAAGATCGTACCATTCATATCCTGGTGCTTCGTCTATTTCTCTTCTGGTTTTGAAGGTAACAAAGGGTACTGTTATCTCAAATGCCATTTTCCTCTCCTATTAAATAGTTATAATTCAATATTTATCGTTTTTATAATATGCCCATTTGGTACTTGGCCTCATCTGATACATGTATATCAGGATTCCAAGGTGGATCAAAAGTTAAATTAATCTTTATTAAATTAATTCCTTCTGTGCTTCTTACTGCAAACTCTGACTCCATTAGAATCATGTCGCCAAATGGACAATTTGGTGCAGTAAGTGTCATTAAAACTTGTACATCGTTTTCTTCGTTTACGTCTATATTATATATTAATCCTAAGTCAACAATATTAATACCTATTTCTGGATCAATTACTCTACGTAAATTACTACGAACTCTGTCCTCTAATTTTAGTTCACCAGAGTTTATTGACTCGTAGTCTCTGTCGTTTAAGTTATTTTCTTTATCACTTTGCATAATGAATCTGATAATTTATGTAAATCTTCTTTAGTATTGTATATTCCAGGACTAACTCTTATTACACCTTTACCACCACTTAATTTGTTTACTATAGGATGAGCACATAGTTTACCTACTCTTAAGGCAATATTGTCTAGTCCTACTAATGCACTCACATCGCTAGGATGGAAACCATCGCAAGTAAATGTATATACATATCTGCCGTTTTGTCTGTAGGAAGGATAAACAAAGTTAAGTCCTTTGATATTAAAAATGTCTGTATCGCTCATAGCAAAGTCTAACTCTTTAAAATGAGATTCTATTTTTTCATAACCAATATACTTTAGCCACTCTGCGGCTACACCTAATCCTAATATTCCTGCTATGTTTGGTGTACCAACTTCATGCTTAGTAGGACCATCATAAAAGTCTACATTACCTTCAAAGTCATAATGCCTAACAGCACCACCACCTAACCTTATTGCTCTCATGTTGTCCATAGGTAATCTGCTATACATAAATCCTATACCAGTTGGTCCGTACATTTTATGTCCACTAAAGACTGCATGGTCAACTGTATGTATATCAAATTCATGTGTGCCTAATGTTTGGCAACCGTCTATTATAACTCTGATTCCAAAGTCATGTGCGGCATTACATAATTTTTTATAGTTTGTGCCTATGCCTGTTACATTACTATGACTGTGTATGCTTAATACAGCATATGGATACTTCTCTAAAACTTTTACTGCTTCACTTATATTAATTGTTCCTTTTTCTGTAATAGGTAATACTACTAATCTGCCATTTTGTGTTGTTCTGCCCTGTGCCATCCAAGGTAATATATTAGCAGTATGCTCTGCTTCTGTAATTATTACTACTGGAGAGTCTTTGTACCAATCAGCAATAATGTTTAATCCTTCTGTCGCCCCTTGCAAAAACATAATTTGATCTGACTCTGCATGTATTAAATCAGCAATAGACTGTCTAGCATCTTCTATATCTTGCGACACCTGTTGACTAATCTCAAAGTCTCCTCTGTTTACATTGCACCTCCTATGCTCATAATACTCGTTCATTTTATCCAAAACTCTTGTATGCGTTTGTGTACTCGCGGCACTATCTAAATAAACCAATTCAGGCTTATTTACAAGAGTTGGAAACTCGGATTTTACTCTGTCAGAAAGCATTGTTTTAGCGTCTCCTCTGCCATATTTGTTTCTATACCTCTGCTCTGCAAAAAGTATAATTGTTTTTCGTCTATGTTACTAACTGTACATCCATGTGAACATGCTATTTCCTTTGTATGAATATCTAGTTGTGGTTCTGTTATTGCTGTGGCAGTATTGCTTACTAATAAATTTTTATTAACTAATTCTGCATCAGTATCTATTGCATTTTTATCTACAGTAATGCAACCTAAAAAACTGCTATGTGAATTATCGTCTACAATACTTTTTACATCCACTCTGCTAGTACTATTTGTGCCTATATGATGAACATTTACAGCACTATTATTTGTATAGTCACCGTATAAATCATACCTGCCATTTACTTTTGTGTCACAAAAGTCATGTACGTCTATATACATTAAGTCTTGATTATGCTTACAACCTTCGCCAGTCACATTGTATTCAAATTTACTGTATGGAAATTGTATTACATTTGTTTCTATAACATTTATTCCTCTATCTTTAAATTTAAGATCATGTTCTCTGTTTAAAATCAATGTTGCGTGGTCCCTTATTAAGTAGACTATTTTATATATTTTTATACCGTCTTTGTTTTCAAATGATTCGTTTATATCGATTGTAGAGTCTCTACCTATATCTATTACAACTGTTACACAATTTATATCTTTGTCTCCATATTTGTCTACATAAGATATATTTGTTGACTGTCTAGCCTTTCTCTCAAACTTCAGCCCTACTGTTCCAACAGAATGTGCAACAGCAAAATCTGATATTCTTCCTGTAGGTTTAAAATAAGGTTGATATAAGTTTAGTTTACTATGAGGTTTATAAGGAGATAAAGTTGTATGCTCTCTGTGATAAAAATGTCCTGCACTCATATGACCCAATGCTGTAATTTGTCCATCATCAATAATATAATCTGCATCTTGGTATGCATCTGTATCTAATACATGTGAAGTTTTTACACTACTTGCTTCATTTATATGTTTAAGCATTGTGTTTAGTTTCATATTTTTATATAAATGATTCTTTACAGGGTTTCCTTTTGCTAATATACTGTCTTTATTTTCAACAGCAACCTCATGCATGTCTGCATTTTTATTTAAAGACATACTACCACGTAACTCTAATTCAAATAGGTTATGTAGTTCACTTATACTGTATTGTATCTCGGCCATTAGTGATTCCTGCCTCCATCAAATACACATACAAAATATAATCCATAGTGTCCTGTATTGTGTACTTTATGAAATTCTCCATCCTCAATGCAAATAACATCTCCTGCTTTTACATCAAATTTATTATCGTTTACTTCCATCTCTCCTGTGCCGTCTACAAAAAAATATACTTCCTCTTGTCCTTTATGTGCGTGTCCATTTGTAGACTGGTTTGCTCTTAAAAATGTGCTACTTAAAACTAAATTGTTTCCAAATGCATTATCTTTTAAAGTATATACATCAGTATCTTTTATAACTGTTCCGCCTATATCTTTTACATCTACTTTAAGCATTAGCCTACTGCTCCTTCTAGTGTAACTTTTAATAATTGATTGGCTTCTGCGGCAAACTCTAATGGTAGTTTTTGGAATACATCTTTACAAAATCCATTTACTACGCAACTTACTGCATCTTCTTCGTCTAATCCTCTGCTCTGTAAATAATATAGAGCTTCTTCTGATAACTTACCTGTACTTGCTTCATGCTCTACTATACTGCTATTATTAAATTGTTGTACTACAGGCAAAGTAATTGCTTTACTATTGTCTAACATTAAACTGTCACATACTGTATAGTTCCTGCTTTTAGTAGCACCTTTACCAATACGAACTTGTCCTCTATATGTATTGCTACTGTCTCCAAAACTTATGCCCTTACTTATAATTGTGCTCTTAGTGTTCTTACCAACGTGTAGCATCTTAGTGCCTGTGTCAGCCATTTGTTTGCCTTTAGTTACAGCAACACTATAAAACTCTCCAACACTATTGTCTCCTTTAAGTATGCAACTAGGATACTTCCAGGTTACAGCACTACCTGTCTCAACCTGTGTCCAACTTACTTTACTGCTTTCTCCTTTGCACATTGCTCTTTTAGTTACAAAGTTTAGTACTCCACCAACTCCATTCTCATCGCCTGGATACCAATTTTGTACTGTTGAGTATTTTATCTCTGCCCTATCATGTGTTACTAGTTCCACTACAGCCGCATGTAATGTATTTTCATCATATGCTGGTGCTGTACAACCTTCTAAATAACTGACATAACTGTCCGCATCTGCTATAATAAGTGTTCTTTCAAACTGGCCTGTATTACGAGCATTGATGCGGAAGTATGTGTTCAATTCCATAGGACATCTTACGCCTTTTGGAATATAACAAAATGTGCCGTCAGTAAAGACAGCACTATTTAGGCAGGCAAAGTAGTTATCCTTTGCAGGAATAACACTACCTAAATACTCTTTTACGAGTTCGGGGTGTTCTTGTATGGCTTCACTTATACTACAAAATATAATGCCATGCTTCTTTAATTCTTTTTGGAATGTTGTAGCAATACTAACACTATCAAATACAACGTCAACTGCTACTGTTGGTATAATGTTTTCATTTGTTTTAGTTTCGATGCCTAGTAGTGCATCACGTTCTTGTAATGGTACGCCTAACTTATCAAATGTTTCTAATATCTCTGGTGGTATCTCATCTTTGTTTCTAAACTTAGGTGCTGAGTAATAACTAAGTGCCTGATAATCTATTGGTGCATAAGATACTTCTGCCCATGTAGGCTCTTTAATAGTTTGAAGATGTGCAAATGCTTTTAGTCTAAACTCTGTTACCCATTCAGGTTCATTTTTAATTGCACTTAATCTTTTGACAATATCTTCTGTAAGACCTGGCTCAAAGTCTTCTGTATCTGTAACTGTGTTGAACCCTGCCGTATATTTATTTTTGGCAAGGCTGTCTATATCGCTCATTGTTTAAATCCATTCTCCAATATGTCATATGCAATATTTATATCATCGTATTGCTTGGCAAACCCTAGTTTATTAAATACTGTTACAGTATCTGGACTTAAATTTGTAATTAGTTCTGCATAATGACTTATAATAATTAATGTTTTACCTTCTCTGTTAGCAAAGTCTTTTAATTTTTGTGTAAGTACTTTTATAGCATCTATATCTAATCCACTATCAGGTTCATCTAATATAGCAGTTTGAGGATCTAACATTTCTAATTGTATAAGTTCGTTCTTCTTTTTTTCTCCGCCACTTGCTTGTACATTTAATTGTTTTTTATCCCATTCGTCTGATAAGCCTAGCTCAGATGCCAATTGTTTAAAGTTTTTTAAACTAGTACTCAACTTATCTTTTGTTTGTAACGAGTTTAATGACTGCCTCATAAATTGAAAGTTACTTAATCCTTCTATTGGTGTTGGATTTTGGAAACTAACAAACAAACCTGCTCTTGCACGTTCAAATGTTTCCATTTCCAATAAATCTTTTCCATTAAAATGTACTGCACCTTCAGTTTCTAAAGTTGGCGAGCCCATTAAAGCATGAGCGAATGTACTTTTTCCTACACCATTAGGACCCATTATAATATGTACACCTGGGCCATAAGTTAAATGCATATCATTAAGCAATGGATAATATCCGTCTACTTTTATACTAAACTCTTGAGTTACTAACATTATATTTCTTCCATTACAGCCTTTAAAGGATGTCCATGATGTCTGGATATAAGAGTAACTTCACTAACTTTTTGTTCAGCAACTTCCTGATTGTACATACCAGCGACTGCTTTACCTTTTTCATGTATTGCTACAGTAACTTCTTTTGCTTGATTAATATTTTTATTAAATACTTCTATCAATAATTTGATAACAAAATCCATAGGAGTAAAGTCATCATTTAAAATGATTACTTGATATCTTCCTGGGTACTTTAATTCTACCTTTTGGATTGTTTTCGTTTTTGATCGTGCCATATTTTACCTTTTAAAGTATTATACGGTCAAACAGGGTATTTGTCAAGATTATTTTTGATGTTTCGGTAGTTTCGCCTCCACGAACATCTCATGTATTCTTTTAACAGGATTGTACTTTTTCATTTTAAGTTTCCTGTTTTCTTGTATTAAAGTTTTTGTCTTTACAGTAGTATAATGATAGGTATGACTATCTCTAGTTTCACCTTCTGGTATCATATATACTATTGTTTTTTTCTTATTACCTTTGCTTGCCATAATATACAGGAGGGGAGAGTTTGTTTCCCCTCTCCCCTATATTTATAATAAAGATTAAGATACTTTAATCTTTTGTGGTTTAAGTGCGTCAGGAACATTTCTGAATAGTTCGACTTTTAGAAGACCGTCTTCTAGTTTTGCACTTTTAACCTCCACATACTCTGCAAGTTTGAAACTTCTTACAAAGTCTCTTTCTGCGATACCTTTATGTAAATATTCAATGTCATCTTTTGCAGAATCCTCTGATTTTACAGTACCAGTAATTAGTAAGTTTCCGTCCTCCAACTCAACGTCTATTTCAGACTTTTTAAATCCTGCAATAGCCAATGTAATTGAATATAAGTCATCACCGTCTTTACTGATGTTGTATGGTGGATAGCCTTGTGAATTGGATTGTGTATGTAATCTTTCAAACTCGTTGAATAGATTATCGAATCCGACTGTGGCTCTATATAGTGGGTTTAGTGTATCAGAAGTGATACGAAATTGCTTGTTTACCATGATTATCTCCTTTTTAAAAGCAAGTTAATTTATTTTAATTCTTCTTTTTAAACCCTATAAGGCGAATAAAAAGATCGCGGGGTGAGGTCGTTTCTGTTAGTGTGTATCTGTATCTCCTCACAACACTTGGTAAACTTCTTGGTTACTTTGAGTGTTGCCACTCTTAGTCCTTTGTTGGTTACCCCAAAAAATATTGTTCTGCGAAATGTAAACATTTCATATAACAACATTCTAAACTGGAAGTATTATACCCGAGCTGTACAGTCCAGTTTCTTACGATTCTTTTCCGAGCTCTTTTGAAGATTTAATTCTTCCTGTGTCACCGAGTTG
>MDTB01091537.1_pt1 | contig 11439 bp, 14 predicted proteins | sample 811161 | NCBI WGS metagenome assembly MDTB01 (sample SAMN05326650, study PRJNA326480) | marine metagenome | isolation source: seawater | place: Mediterranean Sea | collected 2009
AAATGCCAGAATTACCAGAAGTAGAAATTGTTAGACAGTCTCTTCATAAAAAGATCAAAAAAAAAAGCATAAAAAAAGTAATAATTAGAAACAGGAATTTAAGGTTTAAAATACCAGGCAATTTTGAAAGATTTCTTGAGGAGAAAAAAATAATTAAAGTTAACAGATTTTCCAAGTATTTGATTATCCATTTTCAAAATGAAAATTATTGCATAATTCATTTAGGAATGTCAGGAACAATTCATATTCTTGATAAAAAAAAACCTCTAAAATTTACAAATTCTAGTTTTTACCATTCACCTTTTTTACCTAAAAAACATAATCATGCAGAGTTTATATTTGATAATTTAAAAGTAATATATAATGATCCAAGACGTTTTGGATTTTTTGAAATTTTTAAAAGTTATCAAGATCTAAAGAAAAGATTTAGATTAATGGGACCAGAACCATTTAGTGATAAATTTAACTTACATTATGTAGTTAATTATTTTAAGCAAAGAAATAAGGATATAAAAAGTTTTTTACTTGATCAAAGATTTGTTTCTGGAATAGGCAATATTTATGCAAGTGAAATCCTTTTTGCTAGTAAAGTAAATCCTTTTAAAAAGGCAAAACAACTTAATAAAAAAGAATGTTTAAATATTATTTCTAATTCAAAGAAGATACTGCAACAGGCAATTAATAAAGGAGGTTCAAGTATTAGAGATTTTAAAGATATATCAGGTAACAAAGGTACTTTCCAAAAAAATTTTAAAGTTTATCAGCAAGAAGGAGCTGATTGTAAGCGTCCGAAGTGCAAGGGTATAATAAAAAAAAAAATAACATCAAATAGATCAACTTTTTTTTGTAATTTCTGTCAAAATTAAAACAATTATTTGATTGACCGATATAAATTCTCAAGTTATACCCCTGCGAATATGGCTAATACTAAATCAGCGATTAAGAGAATAAGAAGAATTTCTAAACAGACCACTGTAAATAAGGCGAGAAAAAGCAGATATAGAAACGCTTTAAAGAAAATGAACCTTTTAATCGATGGTAAAAAAAAAGATGAAGCTTTAAAATTCTTGCCTAAATTGAATTCGGAACTGATGAAAATTTGTAAAACTGGTATTATCAAAAAGCACAATGCTTCAAGAAACGTCTCTAGAATTACTAAAAAAATATCATCGTTATAATTTTATACCTTTAGTTGATTCAACTATAACTATACGCATTATATGCTTAGCATTTTAAGCTTCGGTCTACATTTAGATAAAGTAAATAAATATTTTTAGTAAACCAATCCGTAGCTTTAAATTGATAAGTTAAAATTATTTTTTATGTCAAGAAATAAATTTTTTTTATCACAAAAATTTACACTCATAGATTACATTTTTTTTCAAATTACAAAATTTAAAACTTGCAAATATTTTTAGATAGTTCTAATTGGAGACTCCCCTACGTTATGAACAGAAGCTTTAATAATAAAAATTTAGATACATTAAATCCAGTAAATCTAGACTGGGATCTTATCCAAGCTCAAATGAAAAATAAACTTGGAGCTGAAATTTATGAAAGTTGGCTAAAAAAGATTAATTTTGCTGAAGAGTTTAATAATTATGTTTTGTTAACGGTACCAACAAGATTTATTAGAGACTGGATTACATCTAGATACTTAGATCAAATATTACAAATAATTAAGAGTCAAAAAAAAGATATTATTAGAATTGAATTTAAAATTGCTGATTTCAAATTGAGTAACGAGAATGAAAAAAAAGAAGAACTTAATAATGTTAACAATGAAAAAAATGTTTCTTTTATAAAAGACTCATATCTTCAATATAATCGCATAGATCCTAATAAAAGGTTTAGTAATTTTTTAACTGGTTCAAGTAATAAATTGGCCTTTGAAGCTTCAGTAAAAGTATCTGAAAATATTTCACATTATAATCCTTTATATATTTATGGTGGTGTAGGGATGGGAAAAACGCACTTACTTAATGCTATAGGTTTAGAGTTAAAAAAAAATAATAAGGTGATGTTTATTTCTGCAGAGAGATTTATGTATCAGTTTGTTAAATCTATCAAATCAAATGATATGGTCAAATTTAAAGAATATTTCAGAAACACTGACATATTGTTAATTGATGATATTCAATTTATGAATGGCAAAGAAGCAATGCAAGAGGAGTTTTTTCATACGTTTAATGCTCTTCTTGATAAAGGATCACAAGTAATAGTTTCAGCTGATAGAGCACCAAATAAATTATCTAGAATTCAGGAAAGAATAAAATCTAGATTTTCAGGAGGTTTAGTGGTTGATATTCAGAAACCTGATTATGAGCTAAGAAAAAAAATTGTGGCTCAAAAAACTGAGGAACTTTACAAACTTTATGCTGATCAAATTAATGTCTCTAAAGAAATTCAAGATTATATTAGCACTGAGATTACTACTAGTATAAGAGAACTAGTTGGAGCAATAAACAGAATAGTATCATTTTCGAGAATTTATAACAAAGCTCCAAATCTAGCAGAGACGAAAGTTGTCTTAAAAGATCTTTTAAATATATCAGAAAATAAAGTCACAATAGACTTAATTCAAACACTAGTATGTAAATTCTTCAAAATTAGTAAAAATGAAATGCTTTCTTCAAGAAGATCTAGATATCTTGTAAGGCCAAGGCAAACAGCGATATATTTAACTAAGATTTTAACTTCAAAATCTTTACCTGAAATTGGAAGAGAGTTCTCAAATCGAGATCACACCACCATTATTCACTCAGTAAAAACAATAGAAAAATTAAAAGAAAAAGACTCTGAAATGTTAGAGAATATAAATAAATTAAAAAATCAAATATTATATAATAATAAAGAAAATGAAATTTAATCTAAATCAGCAAGATTTACAACAAGCATTAAGTTATTGTCAGGGGGTTATAGAAAAAAGAAGCACTCTTCCTATTCTTTCGAACGTATTATTGGACGCAAGTAATTCGAAATTAACTATTACTGCAACTGATCTAGATTTAATATTTATTCATGAAATAAATAATATAGAGATAATTGAAGAAGGCAAAACAACAACCACCTTATCAATAATGTATGACATAGTGAGAAAATTTTCTTCAGGAAAAAAAGTAAATTTATCATTATCTAATACCAGTAAACTACAATTAGAGTCGGAGAAATCAATTTTTAACTTAAATTGCATTAGTCACTCTGAGTTTCCATTAACTGATGAAAATTTTAATGATAACGAATTTTCTATCAATTCTAAAAGTTTACTAAAACTACTCAACAAATGTAAATTTTCAGTTTCTAATGATGAAACAAGACACTATCTTAGTGGGATATATTTTCATCAAAGTGATGTAGAAGATAAAAACTATCTAACTTCAGTTGCAACTGATAGCCATAGAATGTCTATTTCAAAAATACGGCTTGATCAAAAAATTAATTTTGAACCAATTATTTTACCAAAAAAAACAATATTTCAACTAGCTTCGCTTTTAGATAACTATGATGGTAATGTAAAAGTATCTAATGTTAAATCTAAAGTAAAATTTGAATTAAATAATAGTATTTTAATTTCAAAACTAATTGATGGAAAATTTCCAAATTATATTCAAGTTATACCAAAAAATAATCAAAAAAAACTTGAGATTAATCTTAAACTGTTTTTAGATTCAGTTGATCGTGTAGCATCTGTATCATTAGATAAAAAAGATGGAGTGAAATTTACTTTGCAGAAAGATACTTTAAACCTTTCAGTAAACAATACAAATAGTGGTGATGGTCATGAAATGTTAAATGTAAAATTTGATTACGATTTAGAGATAAGTTTTAATTCAAGATATCTAATTGATGTAGCATCACAATTAGACGGTGAAAAAATAGAAATTTATCTCAATGATACTGGATCACCAGCTTTAATTAAAGATCCTGGAGATTTTGACAGTATTTATGTTGTGATGCCTATGAAGGGCTAATTAATCTTATTTAATTCAGAATAAATTTTTTCCTCTAAAATTTTTACAAACTCATTCTTGTCTTTTCCTGAATTAATTTTGGGTAATATGGATATTATTATTTCTTTATTTGATGTTTTTGGTCCCTTTTTTGGCCAGACATATCCAGAATTAATGGCAACTGGCTGACAAGATATTTTCAGTTCTTCATAAATTCTTCCAGCACCTTTTTTAAATGTTGGTCTTTCATCTGGTTTAACGCGGGTACCTTGAGGAAAAATTATCAAAGGTCTTTCTGTTGTACTAATCATTTTTGATATATCATTTAAAAAACTTAAATTATCTTTTGTAACTTTATTTCTTTTTATAGATATAGAACCTATCTTTTTTAGATACCAACCAAAAATTGGTATTATCATTAGTTCTTTTTTCAGAATAAATACAGGTGCATTAAAAATTGTTTGAAGGTAGAATGTTTCAAACATTGATTGATGTGATGCTGCAATAAAAAATTTTTCATTATCAATAATATTTTCTTCCCCTAAAATTTTAATTTTAACTGATAAGATTATTTTGAGACAAAATCCAGTCCAGTGACCCATTAATTTACCCCCTTTTAAAACTATAATTTGAGGCATTAATAACGCTGGTAAAAATAAAATTGATATAAAAATAATTCCTGAAAAAAAAATTACAGAAAATATAATATTTTTTAACATTATTTTGAATGCTATATTAAATCAGATAATTTTTGTCTTTTGTTTAAAATTTTAATTTTTGAATTTTTGATTAATATTTCAATTGGTTTTGGTCTAATGTTATAGTTTGACGCTAATGACATTCCATACGCTCCAACATCACAAATAATCAAATAATCTTTTTCCTTTAATTTTTGATAATTTTTAACTGTTGCAAATGTATCAGTGCTTTCACAAATTGGCCCTACAAATTCATAATTTTTTTTAGATTTTTTGTTAGTTATTTTTGAGGGAATTATTTTATGTTTTGCACCATAAAGAGCAGGTCTCATTAAATCATTCATTGCAGCATCTAAGATTACAAAATCTTTATTAAAACCTTCTTTGATATATATAACTTTTGTAATCAAAATAGCTGAGTTACCAACTATAGATCTACCTGGTTCAAAAATAATTTTACAGTTATTAATTTTCAAAAATTTTTTTATATCTTCAGAATATTTTTTTAAATTTAATTTAGAATGATCATGATCATAATCAATTCCCATACCACCCCCTAGGTCAACATATTCAAAATTATAATTAGATAATTTTATAATTTTGTTAATAACTTTTAACATTTTTTGATAAGGTTTGTTGCTTAGTATTTGACTTCCAATATGAACACTTAAACATTTTAAATTAAGATGCTTTGACTTTTTTATTGTATTTACTAATTGCATAAACACTTTTTGGTCTACACCAAATTTATTTTCTTTTTTACCAGTTGATATTTGATTTAAGGTTTTTGCATCTGTGTTTGGATTTAGCCTAATACCAACGTTGACAATTTTTTTTTTCTTTTTTGATATTTTTTCAATTTCCAAAATTTCACTTTTAGACTCTGCATTTATTAAAAGTATATTTTTGTTAATTGCATATTCAATTTCATTTGTAGTTTTTCCAACTCCAGAAAAAACAATCTTTTTTGGATTTATTCCTGCTTTAAGTGCTTTCATTAACTCACCACCTGAAACAACATCTGCACCAAGATTATTTTTTTTAATTTCCTTTAATATTCCCAAATTAGAATTGGCTTTTACAGCATAGCAAATTAAAGGGTTAATTTTTTTAAAATGATATTTTAAATTTTCGATATTTTCTTCAATTCTTTTTAAAGAATAACAATAGATTGGTGTTTTGTATCTTTTTGCAATACTACTGATTTTAAATCCACCAATTGTTAAATTATTCTTTTTATAAATCATGAAAAGACAGTCATTTTAATCATCATCTTTTCTACATTTTGATTTTCACTTTTGTAAATAGGATCTCCTTTCTTACCACAAGAGCAAATTATAATAGAAACAAATAGTAGTATATAAATTTTTTTTATCATTTATCTTTTTTGTATTTCAATATCATTCTTTTGATGTTTTCAAAAGATGTTCCTCCATAAGATTTTTTTGAGTTTATTGAATTTTTTAAGTTAAAAATTTTTAACACATCATTAGTTAATTTTGGTTCAATATTTTTTAATTCTTCAATTGTTAAATCTGTTAATTTCTTATTTCTTTTTTCAGCAAAATTTACTATTTCAGCAGTTTTCTGATAGGCTTTTCTAAATGACATTGAGTGACTTTTAACTAAGTAATCAGCAAGATCTGTTGCAGTAATAAAACCTGTTTCAGCTAATTCGATCATCTTTTTTTTATTTGGAGAAATATTTTTTAAAATTTCATCAAATATTTTTAAACAGTTTATTAAGGTGTCATATGACCTAAATACTAATTCCTTATCCTCTTGCATGTCCTTAAAGTAAGAGAGAGGAAGCCCTTTAAGAACAGTAAGCATTGAAAATAAATTTCCAAATGTTATTCCAGATTTTCCTCTTAAAAATTCAAGTAGATCAGGATTTTTTTTTTGTGGCATGATCGAGGAACCAGTTACAACTTTATCTGTAAGATGAATTAAATTGAAACTGTCTGAATTCCAAATAATTAATTCCTCTGCAATTCTAGAGATATGTATTGAACAAACAGAAACACAAAAAAGAAAATCTAATACAAAATCTCTATCTGAAACTGTATCTATTGAATTATTCGTTGGATAACTAAAACCAAGTTTTTTTGCAGTATAATGTCTATCTATATTAAATGATGTTCCGGAAAGTGCTGCAACTCCTAAAGGACATTCATTTAAACTTTCGATGTTATTTTTAAATCTTTTTTTATCTCTTTTAAAAATTTCTACGTAAGCCATCAAATAGTGAGCAAAAGAAACTGGTTGTGCATTTTTTAAATGAGTGAAGCCTGGCATCACAGTTTCGATATTTTTTTCTGAAAGTCTAAGAGTTGACTTAATAATTTTTTCTAAATTAGTGTTAATTTCTTTAGTGGCTGATCTAATCCACATCTTAAAGTCTGTAATAACCTGATCATTTCTTGATCTAGCAGTGTGAATGTAACCCGCTTCTTCTCCTATCATTTGAAAAAGTTTTTTTTCAATATTCATATGGATGTCCTCATATTTCTTATTGAATTCAAAGTTATTTTTCGAAATCTGCTTTTCTATTTTTTGCAATCCATAGATAATTTTATTTTTAATTTTAAAGGATATTATTTTTTGTTTGAAAAGCATTTCAACATGAGCTATGGAACCCAAAATATCCTCTTTATACAATCTTTTATCAATATCAATTGAACTTCCAACTTTTTCAAAAAGTTTAGATGCTCTCTTTTTAATTCTGGTATTCCAAATTGCCTGGTTGTTTTTATTTTTAGCCATGATAACTACTTATACCAATTAAATATGAGATTTTTAGTAATATTTATTTGTATCATTTCTTCAGCAATAGCTAATGAAGCACCAAAAATCAAAAATGTTGTAATCAACGAAGAACTTAAGCAATATAATAATATTTCTTTTCTAGATGATAATGATAAAATTATCAAATTATCAGATTATAAGGAAAACTTAGTGTTATTGAATTTTTGGGCCACATGGTGCGCGCCTTGCAAAGAAGAAATGGCCTCCCTAGACTCTCTTAGTGTTAGTCCAGAATTACCTAACATAAAGATATTTCCAATAAATATTGGAAAAGATAGCCTCAAAAAATCAAAACAATTTTTTAATGAACTAAATATTAAAAATTTAGATATTTATTTTGATAATCCTAAGACTTTAGCTAAAGATTTAAGCCTGAGAGGAGTGCCAACAACAATCTTGTTTGATAAAAATAATAATGAATTTGCAAGGGTTATAGGGTCAATTGACTTTCAGGATGATGAGTTTATTCAGTGGATAAAAAATTATAATTAATTTTTAAAAAAATAAGCAAAAACTACTAGTATTATTATCGCAATAAATTGCAGCAGAACTCTTAGCTGCATTAACTTATTAGAATATTTTTTACTAGTGTTCCCTCCTTTAAATAAAGTACCTATTCCAAGAATTAAAACAATTCCAACTGCAATTAAAAGTACAATAGATAAAATTTTTACAAATATTCCTGTAAACATGTTTATATTGTAGAGTGTTTTTATAAATAAAAAAACAAATTAAAATTATTATGACATTTTGCCTTGAAAGCACAATTGTAAAACCTGAAAAAGAGAAGAATATAAGTAATATTGTCATATTACTGCATGGATACGGTGGAGATGGCAAAGATATGAGTATGCTCGCCTTAAGTTGGAAAAGATATTTACCAAATACAATTTTTATTTGTCCAAATGGTCATCAACCATGTGCTATAAATCCATTGGGTTTTCAGTGGTTTGATTTAACAAAAGATGACTCAAATTATATTTTAGACGAGTCTTTAAAAGCAGAAAAAAAAATTAATAAATTTTTAGATGAGGTAAAAGAGGAGTATAAACTTAATAATAATCAAATTTGTTTATCTGGATTCAGTCAGGGGTGCATGATGTCAATAAATGTTGGTTTAACAGCAGAAAAACCTTTTAGCTGTGTAGTTGGTTTCTCAGGTAAAATTATTAGTACTGAAAACCTAAAAACAAGAATAAAAAATAATACTAACATACTTTTGATCCATGGTGATAAAGATGATATTGTGTCACCATCTCATTTGTTGGAAGCAAAAGATTTTTTTATAAGAGAAAAAATTAATATTGAAACTCATCTTATCAAAAATTGTGCACATCATATTCCAATTGAAGCATCCAGCCTTGCTCTAAACTATATTTTAAAAAATATTTAGTAAATTAGTAACATTGATATCATTATTTAATTGATATAAGGTTTTATTCATGAATGAATTTGTTGAGCAAAATGTTTCATTAGAAAAATGTCCTGCTTTAGTCCTTAATGCAGATTATAGACCTTTGAGTTATTATCCACTTTCTCTTTGGTCATGGCAGGATACTATTAAATCAGTATTTTTAGACAGAGTAATTATTGTAAGTAATTATGATAGGCAAGTAAGAAGCCCATCTTTTGAAATGAAACTTCCGAGTGTAATAGCTCTTAAAAGTTATATAGTTCCTCAAACAAAACCAAGTTTCACTAGATTTAATGTATTTTTAAGAGATCGTTTTTCATGTCAATACTGTGGAAGTGGAGAAGAATTAACATTTGATCATCTATTGCCTCGCTCTAAAGGTGGAGAAACAAATTGGGATAATGTTGTGACAGCTTGCTCAACATGTAATGTGAAGAAAGGTGGAAAACTCCTAAAGTTTTCGGACATGAAGTTAAATCAATATCCATTTCAACCATCAACAGAGGATTTGCACAAAAATGGTAAGCATTTTCCTCCAAATTATCTTCATAAAAGCTGGATGGATTATTTATATTGGGATGTTGAATTAGAGTCTTAAAATTATTTAAATTTTTTCAGAAATATTAATTGCAATTTTTGATCCTGTTTTAATAATCTTATCTAGGATTGAATAACATCCTTTTTTTGTAGCCCCTTTTTCATATGCTATATCTTTATGATGAAGCTCATCTTCTCTAAATTTTATTATATTTTTCTTTAATTCTTTTTCGTTGTTGTCTAGTTGGTCAATTTGACTCTGGTAATGTTTATCAATCACTTCTTCAACCGAAGCAGTACATAACATTGCAGCCTTTTTTCCAAGAAGTGTTGAACCAAAACCTAAAGTTACACCAAGGATATCCCATAATGGAAGAAATTTAGTTGGTTTAATATTTCTTTTTTTAATTTCTTTTTCAAAAAAGTCACAATGTTCTTTTTCATGAACTTTCATATCTTCAATAATTTTTTTTAAATTTTCGTCTTTGACCAGTGTATTTAAAGCAAGAAGTTGTCCTTCGTATATTTTAACTGCTCCTCGTTCTCCTGCGTGATCAACTCTTATAATTTCTTCAATTTTGTTTTTTGACATCATTACTAAGTTTATAAATTTTTGTTGATATTAAAAACATTAATATACTTGCAAATATATTATAGGTTGTAAGAGATAAATTAAAAATTTTAAATGCTACATCTTTACAGCTTATATTTAGCTCTTTCAGTGAATTTAAAATCTGTTCTTTTGTTAATAAATCTAAATTTTTTACCTTACAAATTGTAGATTCATTAATATAACCCTCTTCAATTCCAAAATGATAGATTGAAACAATCACTGAAAACGAGAAAACCAACATTAACAAGACACTATAAAACAGCTGATCTTTCCTAAACTTATAGTTTGCAATCAAAATCATTATAGAAAGTCCATAAGGTATTCTCTCTATTTTACATAAATAGCAAGGCTGATACCCTAAAATATATTCAATAATTAAAGCAGACCCTAAAATAAGGACACTTAATGTAAATAAAATTTGTAAGTAATTTTTTTTTTTTAAATTAACCATAAAGTTTTATAAACAAATAAAAAATTGTAACAATTAGGACAATAATGACGCCAATTATAGTAAACCATTTTTGACCATATTTATTCATATAATTTGTAAACGCATCTCCAAACTTAGATGATAAATAAGAGACTATAAAAAATCTGAGACCTCTAGAAATAAAGCTTATTAAAATGAAAACAATTAGATTAAAACTAATTAATCCACTTGCTATAGTGAACACTTTATATGGTAATGGAGTAAAACCTGCTAAAAATAAAATTGCAATCCAAGTATAAAAACCATCACCTTGAGAGAGAGTGTCTTTAATATACATTAAATTGTCTTCATAATTATAAAACTCAATTATGTTCATCGCTAAATCAAAAAAATATAATCCAATTACATAACCAAAAATTCCTCCCAAAACAGAGAAGATCGTAGCAGTTAAAAAAATCTTTAAAAATTCTTTTTTTTTGGCAATAGCCATTGGTGCTATCATTACATCTGGTGGGATTGGAAAAATAGAACTTTCTAAGAAAGAAATTGCTCCAAGAAAATAATTTGAGTTTTTGTGAGCTGCCAACTTTAGGCATTTATTATAAAGATAGGTAAACATTATTTTGTTTTTATTATAATTTTTTTTCTTATACTAATTAAAAAATATTTTTTTAATACTTAAAATAAGATGGCGCTATGTTGGAACTGGTAGACAAGACGGACTCAAAATCCGTTGTGAGCAATCACGTGAGAGTTCGAGTCTCTCTAGCGCTACCATTAAACAATATTTAATTAAATTAATATAAATTGGTATTTTAAGATGACAAATGAATTTAATACAAAAAAAAAGCTTCAACTTGAAGAAACATTGTATTTGTGTTGTCCTTTAAAAAAAATATTACCTTATTGTTATTACGCAGGTTATGTTTTTAATACTAAAAAATTGATATTTTACAAGAATTTAAAAAATTTAGATATTGAAAATATTA
>MDTB01123920.1_pt1 | contig 11439 bp, 12 predicted proteins | sample 811161 | NCBI WGS metagenome assembly MDTB01 (sample SAMN05326650, study PRJNA326480) | marine metagenome | isolation source: seawater | place: Mediterranean Sea | collected 2009
AGATCTGATCTAAAAGATAATTATAACGAAAAATATTATTGTATATGTTTTGATGATGGAGAAATTTCAAAAAATATAGTTTATAAAAGATTAGAAATAAGAAATAAATTATTATTTATTCCAATAAATAAGTTTCAATTGAAATTAACTGAATATAGAATTAGAGGATTTTGTCAAATAATGGAAGAATTAGGAGCAAAAAGTATTGATATCTATTTTTCGAATAAAAATAAGAATATAAGTAATCAGGTAATTAATTCTAATACAAATATAGGTACATTAATTGGTAATTTAGGATTTACAATAAATAATTCTAATGAAAACAATGAAAATAGAAAATATAGATTAACATATCCATCTTTTAACACGGTAAATTTAAACGAAAATCATATTAGAAAAAAAATTAAAAAAAAAGAATTTATTATTAGTGAAAATAAATATAATTCTGATTTAGAATTACAATATATAATTTCTTCAAGATGTAGACATTTTATTACTAATTATTCTACTTCATTTACTTTAGATACATCTTTATCAATAGACAAAAAATTATCATTAAAACTAAAAAAACATAATATTGGTATTGATAATAATTATAATAAAAAATCAATTAAAAATAATCAAATTATAATTAAAACAGATATAATTTTTTCAGATGAAATCAGTATTAAAAATAATTTATTAGGTTCATGTGTTAGTTTAGATTATATAGGTTTTACATTTTTAATTAATTCTTTGAATAGTGAAAATTTTAATAATAAAGGAATTTATAAAATAATGGAATTTATTGAATATTATTGTAGTAGATATTTAAGAAAATTAGATAATAAAGATAAATATAATAAAATTAATAATATACTTAAAAAAATTAAAAAAAAATTTACAATAAATGAATATGCTAACATGTTACTTAATTATTTCTCAATAGATTCAGAATGGAAACATTTTAAATATTATATTGATTTGTTATCTTCCAACACAATTAGTTATGATAAATTAGGTTATCTAATTTTTGTAGAAAATCAAAAAATAAAAAAAAAAGATAAAATTAATAATTTAATAAATTATATTCATGAGAATTGTTTATTGAGAGATAAAAAAGATAGTAGCTTAAAATTACGTCAAAAATTTTGGAAAATGTTAAATCCAATAAATAAAAAATTAAAATATTTTTTTTTAAATAAGATTGAAAATGATTATGATTTAATTGATAAATATAATTGGTTTGGTTTAAATAAATTAATTAATGATATTAATAATTATAAATTAATTAAAAAAGATGATGATGATGAAATAATTTTTGATAAATTATATAAAAATATAAATATTGGATATTCTTATTATGAATTTTACACAAATATGATTCCATTTATAAAAAAAATTTGTAATATTTTATATTTTAAATCAATAAAAAATAATTTCAATAATAATGATACTTTTGAAGAAAAAGTTAATAATAATAACAAAAAAGAATTTTTTAATTCTTCTTTAATAAATTCTATTAATTATGAAAGTTTTAAAGTCAATGGAATAAATACATTTAATAAATTGAAAGAATATCTTAAAATAAAATTGTACAAAACATATTTATCTGATGAACTAATTAGTGAATTTAATAATTTGATTACTAAAAGAAAAAAAGAAAATAATAAACAGTCAGATATTACATTAGCTACAGAAATTTTTAACTTTGTTAATAATAACGAAATATTTGTAAAAAAATATAGATATTATTACAAAAAGTTAAAAATTATATTTGAAGGTTTAAATTTTAATGAAGAAACAATGAAAAATAGAATAATATCATATTATATGCTAGATAATATGAAAATATCTTGTGAAAAAGATAGAATAATATATTTTGTAAATAGAATTTTTTGTTATAACGAAAAAGTAAAAATTTATAATTTACCAGTTAATTATTTAGGCTTTGATATTATCTATAATAAATATAAAAATGGATATTATAAAATAGAATATGAAAAAACAATAATACCTTTTACTAAGAGAATGATGAAAAGGATAATTGAAATTTTATTTAAAAATAATAGTTTAAAATATAAAAATGCAAATTTATTCAAAGAAAAATTTCCTGGTAAAAAAAAATATATAGAATTATATGATTTTAATAATTATTTTGAATATATAAATATTGTTATTGATATATTAAAAAAAGAATTAAATATAGAAAATATTGATCAAAATATAATTACATTATTAATTGAAAGTTAAATAAATAATTAATTTATTAATTCATATTTAATTATAAAATATAATATACATGTACAGAACAATTTTAATAGTATCATCTTCAGAATCTAATTTTCTTGATAAATTAAAAAATATACTAAAAGATATTAATTATGAGATTTTATACAACTATTATGAGTTTAATCAATTAACTAAACAAATAATATACGCTGTTTTTAAAATTGAGACATTTTATAATATAAGAAATGTTTTAGTAAAAAATTTAGAAAAGAAATTTATAAAATATCCTCTAACAATTTATAAATTAATCGGATCTATTATAAAAAGAAAAATAAATAAATATTATATATTATCAAAATTAAAAAATAATAAAAATTATTATTTCATAAGAACTGAATATACTTCTACAATTAATAATAAAATTTTATGGTAATTTTAATTAAAGAATAAATAATATTTAATATAAATGGGTTGTTATTATAGTTTTTTATATAAAAATTATAATTTTGATAATACTCCTACATGGTCTTTAAAAGGTAAAAAAATCAAGGTCAAGGTTTTAAAAGTATATGATGGTGATACTATTTGGATTGCACTTAAATTAAAAGGAAAAATTTATAAATTAAAAATAAGATTATATGGTATTGATACACCTGAAATGAAACCTCCTAAAAATCAAGTAGATAGAGATAAGGAAATAGCTGAAGCAAAAAAATCAAAAACTTTTTTATCAGATTTAGTCTTAAACAAAATTATTACAATTAAATGTGGTGATTGGGATAAATATGGTAGACTTTTAGCAACATTATACATAAATAATTATTGTTCAAATATTGATGTAAATAAATTAATGATTGAAAAAGGATTAGCTAAGGAATATTTTGGAGGAACAAAGAATTAAATTATATTTAATTTTTTATTATCTTTCTTTTTTTAATTTTTTTAATTTTTGTAATTCAGCATATTTGAGATTATACATTGCTAATAGTGATTTTTCTGTAATTTTACCATCTTTTATCTTTTTTCTCGTATCATCAAAACATTTATTATATTTTTTATCAATTAATTTATTCTGATCAATTGTAGATTTAATTTTAAGAACACTTTGATTAAATTTCATACTTTCTCTACCTAAATTACAAAATTTATAAACAGGATCAGATGTTTTTTTTATCACGATAAATGTTCCAGCACTAATTAATATCAAAACTATGACAATTATTATAATAATTAACATTATTATAATAATATAGATTTTTAAATTTTTTTTAAATATTTTTTTATTGTTTAAATAAAACAGTAAATTACATTTTATTTTTTATACTTTCAGTAAAACTAACTTCTTTTTTAGATCCTGAAAAAAATAAAAAATATATAATAATAATTAATAAAACAATTAGTGCACCATATTTATATTCTTTTTTTGTATCTTTATAAAAATTTTTAATTTTGTTTAAAATTGAACCCTTATCATTTTCTTTTGCTACAGATTTTATTATAGCAATATTAGATTCTTGTTTTTTAATAGCTTTAGTCTCTTTTTTTATTTCATTTTTTAATTTTTTAATTTCTAATTGATTTCTAATAACTTCATTTTTTAATATTTGTATATCACTATTTGTTTTCTTACTTTCTACAATTAAATCTTCTGATTTAGAATTTTGATCTTCTGAAATATCTATATATTTTTTTAATCTTTCTCTAATTTTATCAAGCTTTGTTAAAATTTCTTTTTCTTCCTTTTTAAGCTCAGAATATTCTTTAAAAAATTGATCATTTACCTTTCTTCTATTTTTAACTAAAATAATTTTATCTTTAATATTAATTTGTTTTTCTAATATCATTTTCTCATTTTTCTTGTTAATTTCTTCATTTTTTTTAATAGTTTCCAATTTTTTATCAATAATTTTTTTCATATTTTTTATTATATTTTTTTTTTCGCTAGCTAATTGATTTAATTTACTAGGTGTAATATCTTTTTTATCTTGTGATTTAAGTAAGATTTCTTTTTTAATAATTTCAGCATTTTTTTTAATAACTTTTGCTTCTTCAATATTATTTTCGAATTTATCTTTATTAAGTTTTAACTTTTCTTCAACTAATTTGATTTCCTTCTTTTTAAGTACTAATTCTTTTTCCAATTGATCTGATCCTTTTTTCATTTCTTTTGTTACTTTTTTTAAAAATTTAATTTCTTTTTTATTTGTTGATGAAATTTTTGATCCATCTTTTTCTAATTTTTTTAGCTTATTACTTATTTTAGATTGAGTTTTTTTATTAATTTTAAATAGTTTATTTTCAATTTTTGCTGAATCATCTTTTAAAGTATCAAGTTTTTTTTTTAATTTTAATAGATTCTTATTATTTTGCATTGAATCCTTTAACTTTTTATTTTTCTTAATATTTGACTTAGTAATAACAATTTGTTTTTTATTATCATTTTCAACCTTTTTAGCTTTTAATATTTCTGAACTTATTTTATTTGTGTTTAATAATTTGTTTTCAAGTTTTATTTCCATTTCTTTTAATTTATTTTGAGTTATTGGAATTTTATTTTTAAGATTAACATATTCTTTATCATTTTTATTAAAATCTTTTTTAGTTTCTTCCATTTTAATTAAATTTTGTAATTCTCTCAAATATTTTTTTTGAAGACCAATATCTTTTTCTAAACTCTTAACATATTTTTTGTCAAATTTTAATTGATCATCTAACATATTAACTATTTTTTTTCTTTTTTTAGAGATATTTTCTAACTTTTGGGTTTCAATTAGATCATTGTTTATTTTTGATTTAATAATAATTTGATCTTTATTAATTTTATTAATTTTATTAGTAAGATTTTCTTCCTTTTTAACATCTTTAAATTTTTTTAAAACACATTTCATTCCTGATGAAATATATTGTTTTGAACTTGGAAAACTAGCAGCACACTCTATGCTATTAAAACAAACATTTCCACTTTTAGGATCATCAGGATTTTCTAAATGTGTAGGTAAGTTTGATCTGTATGGTAAATTCCAAGAACATCTAATATCTTTTTGTACCAATGATCTGGCATATTTTATGTCTTCTTTTGTTGATCCTTTAGAATCTGGTACTTTTGTATGTTTTTCATAAACACACTCGCAATCTTTTGAAGCCTCATTTGCAAATGAAGAACATAAATGAAAACCAGTTTTATCACAATATTTATTACCTATAGCTACACAATTTGGATTATTATCACAATTTTTTTTTGCATTAGTATAAGAAAAAACTTTGCTATTTGGTATAATTTTACTACATTTAGTAAGATGAATCTTTTTATATGAATTTTTCTTATCAGATATAAGTTTTGATATATCATCATTTGAACATTTATTTTTGTCTTCTAATAGTTTTATTATTTCTATTTTCTTTGATAAAACTTTGCTTTTTGATTTCATTTCACTTATTTCTTTATTATGTTTTCTCTTCTCCTTTTTTTTACATTTATTACAATCAATATCAGTTTCATGCTCTGGATGCTCTGAACCTTTATAACACTTTTTACCTAAATTTTTTTGAACGGCAGTACATGATTCTTTACTACCACATAATATATCTGAACATTTTTCTTTTTCACATAAATGACAATTATCTGTATTTGGCATTATATATTAATATATAGAAAATTATTAACTAATTTTCTATATATTTTTTTTTTAAAATTATTTTAAAATAGGATAAATACACTGTCCATACCATTTAGTACCTGATCTATTATCTGCATTTTTATTGCTTTTAATAATATCTTCTAAATATCTTTTACAGTCTCCTTTTAATTTTTTAATTTCGTTCATACATTGTTCAGCAATATCTATACTACATTTATTTTGTTCAATTGATTTTTTTTTAGCTATCGATAATTTTTCTTTTTTCCATAACATTCTACCAGCTATTGTATTTAAGCATGTATTATAATCTGAAAAATTTTCAGAAACATTGCCATTCAATAGAATATATATAATTGAAAGAATTAATATTATTTTTATATTCATTAATAATGATTATAAAATAATTTATATTTTTTTTTAAATTAATTATTTAAATCGTAGCTATGAGATTTTGCTTTTACTAAGGATGCTTGAGTTTTAGGAACACAGTTCTTATCTCGATGTTCAGGTAAACATTTACCTTTTCCATTTACTTTTTTAGCACCACATTGATTATAAAATTTTTTACATTGTCTTATATCCGTATTTAAATCAACTACATCATTACCATCATCTTCATGTTTCTTCTTTTTTTCCTTGACACATGGTAGACATTTATATTCATGCAATTTATTTTTATACCATCTAAGTTTACCATATCGACAATCACCCCAATTTTTTTTTTCACTTCTTCCACCTTTAAAACTAACAGTACACTCTTTTGCTTTATCAACATTTTTTTTATGTTTTTTTATCCCTTCAGCAAATCCTTTAAAACAAAAATCACAGATTTGTCCTGGATCACATTTACCTTTATTTTTACATGTAGTTAAAAATTTATTTTGATCTTTTTTTTGTTTGCTTTTTCTAGCCTTTGCAACTTCACCCATGTAGCATTGTTGGCATGGACTTATTTTAGAGAAAAATTCTTTTTGAATAGTATCTTTAAAGAAAATCATGATTAATAAAAGTAATATAAGTTCTTTCATATATATATAAACTTATATTATTTTTTTAAAATTTTTTTTAAATAATAGATTTTTTATTTTGCCATGTACCTTCCAACCCATAAAAACCATCTTTACATGCTTTATCTAAACATTTTTTTTCATTAACGCATTTTACCCACGCGTCTTCATAATTACCATCTAAGTTATTTAATAAACACTTTTCACATAAATCCTTTTCTTTTCCAGAACATGGAGTTTTAATGAATGTAAATTCTTTATTTAATTTAATACCTTTTAAACAACCACTACTCTTACAAATTAGAGGTTTAGACCATTTTTTATCGCTCATTTCAAAACATTTTTTAGGAATAGAAACATATGTAGTTTTTTTGTTAATATCAAAAGAATAAAATAGTTCTTTAATTTTTGAATTAAAAACTAAATATATAATTAAAATTAAAATAATAATATTCATATAATTTATTTTAGAAATTAAATATTTATTTTTTATTAAAATGGTGTATTAAATTGACTTCCAAATTTTATTTTATAGTTAAATTCAAGATCAAATTGATCATCTAAACTAGGTTCAGGAGCAGGTTCAAAATAGAATTTTTTACTATCATAAAATCCAGTTTTTGGAATTTCAACATATTTAATTTTTATCTTTTCATTTGGTTTAGTTTTCCAGTTATTATATAATGAATTAAATTGATTTTGATACACTTTAGCATCACCCTCTAAATTTTTGTAAGCAGATTTTAAAACCCATGGTTTTTGCAATGATTTTATAGTATTTGATCTAGCTTTTTCTCTATCAAATGAACATGTATTTTTAACAAATTTAGATTGTAGTTCATCAAAAAAATTTGAACAAAATAAAGGTAATGCATCTTTGATATACATTTCTGTTTTACCTGCTAATGCCATTTTAGAATATTTACCATAACATTCTGCTTTTTCTTTTAGAAATTTAGCTTTTCTAAAATCAGCAATAGTTAATATTTTTTCTTTTATTTTTACACCTTTTAATTCTGCATCTCTCTTATCAGATAAATGTTTTATTTTATTTACAAAATTTTCTTTCTTACGATAATTACATTTTCTAGAATATTTAAGGAAAAAAAATAACATTAATATGAAAACAATTATTGTACTATTATCCATATACATTTAATTAGAAATTAATAATAAATAATTTTTAAAATAAAAATTGATTTTTAAATTATTTATTTTTTTTTTAAATTATAAAATGGCAGGAAATACAGGTAAATCTTACCGTAAGGGTGCAGTAACAGGACGCACTCAATTAGAACATCCAAAAAAGAAAGGGATGTTTTTAAAAAGGGATACAAAGACCGGAAGATTTATGAGTTCTAAAACTTCTCCTTACAAAGGAATAAAAAAAGAAAATTCAAAAAAAAAGTAATTAATAATATATGATTGCATATATTTTGTTTATCAAATATGTTTCATTATATCCATTAATTAGATATGTATTAAACATTATTTGACATCTGCGTTTTTTAAGAACAAAATGTTCTTTCATATCACCTTCAAATGTATCGAAGGATTTTATTTCATTAATATCAGAAAAAAAGAAATACATTTTACTATTTAATTTATGAATCTCTCTCTCAATTCTTTTATTTTTATATTTTTTATTAATTGAATCAAATATTTTTAAAATATAATATTGGTACGAATGATTTCCGTTAATATCAGCTTTTAAACAATAATTATATTTTTTAATATCTTCTCCATACTGCGTGGTAATATTATCATTTAATTTTTTATAAATAAAACTATGTTTACTATATTTTAAAAAATTAATTTGAGATGTACAAAATAAGGTTGATTGGTATAAACTATTTATTTTATTTAATGGTTGTAAAATTGTGAAATTATCACCTTTTATAATATTCATTTTTTTTGGATAATAAATCAAGTCATTAGTAAATATTAAATTCTTTTGATCCCAGTTATCATATTTAAGTTTTAGGAGACACCATTTTTTAAATATTTTTTTAAAATCAGATTTAGATAATTTATTTTTGCACATTGGACAATGTATATTACAATCTATCGTTAAGCTACTTAAACAATAATATTGTATTGGATATAATTTAAATTGATGTTTACAACCTAGTATTATTCTTTCAAAATCTTTAATTGGTTCTAATGTTATAGGACATTCATCATTAATTGGAATAATTTTTTTTTTACTATTTTTAATACCCATTATTATTGAAAATAAAATAAATTTAAAAAAAAAATTAATATAATTTATTTTTAAATTAGTATTGTATATAAAATACAAATTTAAAAAGAAAAACAAAAATCAGGATACTGATTTTTAATTTCAGGTACAACTAAACTTAAAGCACCTATAATTATATAATTTAACATATATTTAATACTTTCTTCTTCACACGAAAGTAATTTATCAATTTCTTTTAATAAATAGATTTTTATTTCATTATCTTCTAAGTTTGTAAAATCAGAATTAATTTTTGTTAAAAATTGTTTACCATCATTTTTATCGATAATTATTCTATTTTCTTTACTAATATTTTGATAGTAAAAATCTCTGATTTCATAGTTAAATTTAATTAAATCATCTTTTTTTAAATTAATAAACTTATTATAATCTATATAAACTGAAATATTTTCAAATACTTTAAAAACCTTTAGTGCTAATTGTTTTACATTTAATTTATCATCCAATAAAATATCTTTTGTTCTACTTAATATTTCATCTGGAATTTTATCAAAAGTTACTGGATGATGGATAATATTATATGCTTTAAGTAATTCTAAAGAATCTTTTTCAATACACCTAATAAAATTATTTGAGTCTTTATATAGAACAAGGTTTTCATAATTTTCATGAATAAACACCTTTTTATTATTTTTTATAATCCAAAACTTATTTAAGCTTACTGGATCTTTATTATCAATAGAATCTAAATAGTCATAATTTTTACTAAAATACTTATTATAATTTTTTTTTAATAATTTAAATATATTTCCAGTTTTTTTAATCGTTCTATTTGTTCTAGGATTTTTACTTTCATTTCTTTTCCATTTTAATAATTCAATTATTGTTGGATCTTTTCTTTCAAAAGGAACCATTAACTATATATACTTATAAAAAAATATTTATATAAATAGTTTTCAAAAAATAAAAAAATTGATTTAAGAAGATATTAAGCTTAACTAATAGTATAATGAATTCGTCCGATTTGGAAGTATCTAATAATAATTACAAATATTCAACAAAAGAATCATCTGTTCCAGGAACATTTTTCCATAATATTGCAATATATGATATACCTGATAAATATAGTTTTGGTGAGGGTAAAGGTGAAACATTTCAGATCAAAAAATATCATGAATACAGAATTGATAAGTTATCTGAAAAAGAAAAATTAGAAGGATGGGTCAGGGTATTACCTAAATTTGTTGTAAGGGAAGAAGAAATATTTAGAAATCAAAAGAAAATGCGTGTTAAAAAAAGGAATAGAAATCTTTCTAAATTGAAAATAAATTTATCACAGGTACCAAGTTATTTATGGAATAGACTTAAAAAGAAATATTCTAAAAATAATGAATATGATGAGAAAAATAACACATTAAATTCTGTATCTCGCCATTCTGGTTATTATATCAGGGATAAAATTTATAAGTACGATGTATTCTTATCATCTGTTGATAATGAAATCAAGAAATTATATAAGATAATTAATAGCAGTAATCCTGATATTGCTAGCGCAAAGTATTTACTTGATAAAATCAACTCAGAAGATTTAGATAAAGGTTGGATAATAATGAAAGCTGAACAGATTGTCAACGAAGCTAGAAATTAATAAAGTTAATTTATTATTTTATAATATTTGTTATTTAGATATTATAAAAAAATTGAATTTTTAATGTTTTTAGACATAGATATTTAATTAGGGTTGATAGAGTAAACTATCTTGTAAGAAATAAATCATTTTAAATTTGTAAATAGTAATAATGAAATTCTAATTTATGATTAAAACTCAAGTTTAAGTTTTTTCAAATATATGAAATAAATATTAATGAATTTGATAAGTTTTTTATAGATTAATTTCATTATTATTATTTATAAATTTAAGATTACTTAAAATCTCAGGGTTTAATATTCTTAAACTTTATAGTATATTTTTATAAAAATTATAAATTTATATTATGATGTTCCAGTGAGATCTTGTTTTTACAGACAAGTTGCGTAAAGAATGTTTGCTACAAGAATTATGACCATTTGTAGTAGATTAATTAAAAGATAGTGTTGATTGCATGTAAATTTAATTAATTTGGATCACGAAAAAAAAAAAACTTGTTTTGCTAATCACAAAATATAATCAAACATGTAATATACTGTTTAACAATAAATATAGCGATAGCAATGTTAACAGTTAACTTTGAAAGAATTTTGAAAAAAATTTAATATTAAATTAGGCACATAAATTGGTGCATAGGATGTTAATTTTAGTAACTACAAGAAGATTATGATAGTTTTAAGAGTAGTGTCTTATAAACATTAACGTAATCATTATGGAAAAGAATTTAGGTGA
>MDTB01138745.1_pt1 | contig 11439 bp, 7 predicted proteins | sample 811161 | NCBI WGS metagenome assembly MDTB01 (sample SAMN05326650, study PRJNA326480) | marine metagenome | isolation source: seawater | place: Mediterranean Sea | collected 2009
GGGGATCGGCTCGTGAGTGGCAGAAACTCGGTCGCCTCTCGTTTCCTCTGGAGCAGTCCTTTGGATCCTTCGCACACTCTCCTGGCGGGGAGGTGACAACCGATGCCTGACAACGATTCCGAGAGCGGTGAAGAGCAGTATCTGCGATGGGTCAACGAGGTCTCGGGGGCCTCGAGTGATGGAGGCGACACGTCTTCCGACGCCGGCGACTCTGCTGCAGCGACGGCAGGCACCTCTGACGACACCGGGTCCGGAGAAGTAGGGCACCGAGAGGATGCGCTCGCGGGCACCATCGTTGCTGAGCGAAGCGTGCTTCCGCGGCCCATCGTTACGTTGGGGCAAGAAGAGGTCACGGCAAGCCCGGGGAAACCGGTGCGCGTCAAAGTCACCGTTCGCAACGTGGGTCCAGTGGTCGAGACCTACTCGCTGTCATCCGTCGGCAACGGATCGGGATGGGTGTCGCTCGTTCCCTCGGAACTGTCCCTGTTTCCCGGGGATGAGAACTCTGCGGCCATCGTCATCAAGCCACCGCGTGCCTCACGAGTGGGCGCCCAGACATATCCCATTGGGATCAAAGCGACGTCGGAAGTCGATCCCAACGAAAGCACCGTTGCCGAACTCAGCATCACGGTCGATCCGTTCTATGAATCCGTTCTTAGTGTCAGTCGGACGACCCTCGAGATGCGTCGTCGGACCTCGACCTACGCAAGCATCACGAACAGCGGAAACACCACGGTACGCATTATGTTGCGTTTGTGGGACCCCGATGGCCGGCTGCGTTTCAAGGTCGATGACTCGCTAATTGAACTCGCCCCGGGAGAGACGTCCTGGACTCGGGTGACCATCACCGGTCCCTTCCACCTGGTGGGCCGACAGCGAACGCTGAGCATGCTCTCTGCAATCGAGCCCAATAAGGATCTCACGTTGGGGACTCCGCTGGAGGACATGCAGTCGGCGGTGCAGCGAGTCACAGTGATTCAGCGCCCGATTATCCGCTTCCGGCTCGGAATCATCGGCAGGCTTATCCTTCTGCTCGCGATCGTGGGGATCATCGCAGCATTCATTTTCAGTCGTCTGTACCTGTCTGGATCGGATGACGTCGTCCTTTCTCCGCCGGCGACGCCGGTTGATTTCTCCGCTGAGCAATTGGGGACGGACCAGATCCTGCTGCGGTGGAGAGCGGTTTCCGGAGCGACCGGCTATTCGGTGTACGCCGTCGGTGATGCTGGAAACGCGCTGACTGGTCCCAGTACGTTGGGCTCCTCCGGTGGCACCTCTCAATCGATCTCGTTCAGCTCACCGGTTGTGTTCATGCCCGCCTCCGTGGGTGCTGGCGGCGGAACAGGCTCACCCTCGCCGTCTACATCACCGTCCCCCGACAGTTCGACCTCGACACCCTCCCCGAGCGCCTCCTCTCCTAACTCGACCGTGTACAACTACGACATTGAGTCTCCATCGTGCGGAGACTGCACGCACGTGGGAGATGTGCCGTCAGGAACCGCGCGTTTCGTGGTCACGAAGACGACGCTCGGACAGCAGAACTGTTACCGATTGCTTGCAACCGCGGGCAAGACGCAGTCGCTATACACACCGCAAATGTGCGTGCTGATGCCGACCGCTGCGGAAATCGAAGACGCTACGAGCGGTGCATCCGGCGGAAGTGGAGGCAGTGGCTCATCGGAGGCAGCGACGGCTCCATGCCCGCCCTTCGAGCCGATGGCTGACAAGTTGAGTGACACGGCACTCGCACTCACGTGGATGCTGCCCTCTGAGACGCCTGAAGGGCAGGAGGTCGTCGCCTGTGACAAGAACGCCAAGGTCACAGGTTTCGATATTCAACGACAGATTCTGTCCGGCTGGTCAAGCGTCTCTCCGGGCCCGGCGGCTGGTGATTCAGCACTGGAAGTACAGGATCTCGAGCCAGCAACCAAGTACTGCTTCCGTATGCGGAGTAAGGCGAGTGATCAGATTTCCGCCTACTCCGATACGTTCTGCAAGAAGACCAAGAAGGCTAGCGGGTCACCGTCGACCACTTTGACGCCCGTCCCCGCCAACCCGAACTTTGTTGCGTCGCCGAAGCCAACTTCAAGTGCGAGTGCGGATGCCGGCGCAGCCACCGATACCGATCCGAAAACCGCGAGCCCAACTCCCTCCCCCAGTCCAACGCCGAGCGAGTCGGCAACCGCGAGTGGCGATGCAGCCGCGGGGGCGGTGGTGGAGTCCAGTCCAACACCATCGCCGAGCGCTTCATCGATGTGGTCCGAGCCGAAGACGGTACCGATACCGCTTTAACTGATTGGCGTGGCTGAGGGCGAAGTTGTCGCAGAGGAAGCCGGTGAAGTGGCGGGGGTCGCCGATGGCGAGGGCGATTGGCCGTCGGTTGGGCTTGTCGAGGGTGATGGCGATGGACTTTCGGGGTTGGTGCGATCGGTCACGCCGCTATTAAACAGATCTGAGGGAACGAACTGCTTATAGAAGAGCACGTTCGTAATCGCCACCTGACCGAGGTCAGACGCGAACGAGTACGGGTCAGTGAAGCGGGGCCGGTAGTTCGAGACGATGTCGAGTTGAATGCGGGCGGCTTCTACTTCCGGGAATTGCAGGATGGTTGTGTAGTCGCTGAGGTTCGTAATGAGGTTCAAGTCGAATACCTCGGTCGCTTGCTTGACGTAATTGCACTTTTGTTCTGTTATCTGCGTTGTGGATGGGCTATCGGTAGGAGAGATTGGATCTGGAGAAGGCGACGGTGAGACCAAGGGTGTCTTCGTCGCTTGAGCCACCGATGTACCACCGGTCCGACTCGGCGTCGGGGCGGCTGTCGGACTTGCCGATGGACTGGCGGACGAACTGACCGTCGAAGTCGCCGATGGATCAGCAGATGGGCTTGTGGTGGATTTAAGTGAAGGTCGCTTCCATGCCGGGCACGCCGAAGATCCGATGTAAGGTTCACCGACGATATCCGTGTCTTCCTCCGCAGCGTCGACGTCCACCAAGTCATCATCTTGGTCGGAAGGAAAGGCTTTGAAGAAGGTCAAGCGGACCTCAGCCGGGGTTGCGAGGGCTCGGACGTCGAGAACCCCGTTTTGTATTCCGGGCTGAATCAGCATCCTGTCGAGGGTGTAGTTGTCGACAAGGCGGAAGTTGAGGGTGGTGGCAGCCCCGAAGTTCGGTGAGATCGCGGATGCCCAATATGTGGCGGTGGTGTTTCCTGCGAGAGCGGACGCTGGGGAGCCGAATCCGGTAGAGGAAGCCTGGATGGCGTCATAAGGGGCAGTCTGTCCAGCGGTGGGGGCGATCCAGTACGCCACCGAACGAAAGGCATTTTCGGCCGCGTTGAAAACGGGGTTGGGCTTCGGTGAATAAACCACAAGCAGCAGAATCGCAATTAGGAAGGCTACAAAGGCGATCAGGGCCCAATCCCGGCGCTTGGGTGGACTGGCGGCCGTTGCAGTGCCCCCGGCTGCTTGCTGCGGAGCCCTTGTGGCTTGCACGACGACCGCGAAGTCGAGGCCGCACCGGGCACAGAAATGAGCTGTGGCTTCGTTACGGAACCCGCAGCGTGGACACGGCGTGCCATCGAGTGGTCCGAGCCCCCCACCTCGCCCCACGGCGATTGTTCGCTCAGTGGCTTGTATGGCCTTGGCCGGCTCCTCCGATTGGATCGATGCGGGGACATCCTTCGGAACGACGACCCCAGCGCTCTCCTCTTCATGCGTCGAAGCGTGCTCACGACTGTCAAGGGGCGCTTCTGGGGGTGGAGGTTTGTCAGGCTCCTCGATTATCGGTCGCGCCCACAACTTCCACCACGGGTCCGGGTTACCACGACGAACCTTGGTTGGCGGGGACTCGTCAGCTTCGGTGTCATCGTCAGCGCCTCCGCCATCCGTGCTTTCGCCATCGGTGTCGTTGTGCTCGTGGTCCGCACCAACACTGGCAGTCTGTTCCGACTGATCGACGGGGGCCTGTCCGGGTACGGGCTCGGGCGAGTGCCCGGGTTTGGACTCGTCGTCGTGCGACGGTGTTTCCAGGAGGGAGTCACTTGAGTGATCGTCGTCAGTGGCAGGGTCTGGTGCCGGGGGAGTCCACGGAGGCACCCCGGCGAACTCCAGGTAGGCCCCGCAACCGGGACAGTAGGGAGTCCAGGTGGTCCTTGTGCCGCAGCGTTGGCAGGTAATGCTGGACGGTGTTTCGGTCACGTCACGACCGTCACGACGAGCTCGACATGCGCGGGAAGGACGGATTGGAGTGCGGCCCGTATGTCAGATTCCTTGACGCCGGAGTCTTCGGCCGGGGTAAATGTGACCGTCACCCGGGGCGGGTTGGCGGCGGACCAGGTGGAGGGGTCCTCGAATTCGTTGGCCGTTGTGACGTCTCCGGAATCCGTTACGTCGCAGGTGCCCCCGAAAAGTTCGGTCACTCGGTCGGAGATGCTCTGCGTGGTGCCACGCCAGCGAGACCTCGGCACAGCTTTTGCGAGGGCCTGTCGCTTCATCGAATCAGTCCAGCCTTGCTCGCTCGACACTAATAGCCAGGTGCTCATGTAGTCGATGAAATCCATCGGAGCGAGGTCAGCATCGAGGTATGCGTGATAGCAATCGAGCGTAGAGATGATGGGTGCGAGAACCTCATCGAAGGTGTCGAGAAACAGGTTAGTGACGGGGTCACCGGCGAGCATGGATGGTGCGTAGTCACGGAGCGGAAACGGGCTCGGCAACCCTGGGATGAGCGCGCGTTGAGTGGGTTCGAAGACCATTTGACGCTCGATGGGCGATCTGTATGGCGTGGTCATCGTTGGACGACCTCGAAGTCCGACGGCAGGCTATAGAGGAGATCGTGCGGCTTCAGCGAGATCTTGTCCGTTGGCTCGGCCCTTGTTCCAGAGACTGCGTCGATGGGAATTAATCGAGCGACGTCCACGTACATCAGCCCCGGCACTTGCTGGAGCACGCTGTAGATGTCTCCGACGGAGACGTCACGACCGAAGGGCCACCCCGTTCCGTCGTAGCCGCCGTGCAAAGGGTGAAGGAAGTTTGCGATGGCATTGTCTGCCGCCGTCAGAACCTGTTCCTGATCTGCGTGCGAGTGGACAGCGAGACGGGCAGCGACGGAGACGCCCATGTAGCGAGGAGGCTCGATACGGATCGTGGTTCCCACCAGGCGCCGCTCATCGATGAACTTCTTCACGCTGGCGAGGGTTTCCTCGCGAGGACGGAGCAACTCGAAGGGAACGCGTCCCGGTTGGATATCAGGAACGACGAGAACCAGGACGGTGCCCGGGCTCCCGAAGTCGGCTCCGTTCAGGCACTTGGTTCGCACCAGTGACGGAGATGCTTGCTGGGTGAGTAGTTCGAAGTCCGCTGTGCTGACTGCTCGGTTGCGGGCCCGCAGGTCGATGGCTGCGCGTGCCTTGAGGTCCGCGATCGTCTCCGGATCGACGCCACCCACGGCGGGATGAATATTCTCCGCCTTGGAAATGAACGGGATGCTGGTTCGCAGCAGTCGCAGCGCTCCTGCATCCACATTGCCGGCGACGCCTCCACCGGCTCGGTATTCCGGCACTCGAAGATTGCTGCCTGACGGGGGCGTAGCGCCGTAACTTCGGGTCGACCCATCGGGCTGGCGAACGATGGGTCCGAAGCGCAATTCACCGGTCACGTTGTCGAGACAGAAGATTTTCTCATGTGGTCCGCGGTTCGCGAAGGTTTCCACCCGAGTCCACCGTTCCCAGCCATCGGGGCTGCTGACCTCAAGGATGAGATCGTCTTGGCCAGCGATCAGCGGCGTGCGGTTGAGTGTGAAGGCCTCTCCAGGAGTCCCGGCCGTCCTCCCGAGCATCTCGTGCTTCACGATCTGACAATGAGTAGCTGGAGCGAATCCACCGATGGTTGCTGCGGACATAGAACGGATCTTCGGAGACTCTTTGTACTCGGGCTGATCACCTTCTGCGGCGGTAACTCGAACTCGGATCCAAGCTGCTGTTAAACCGTTTAGGGAATTTTCCCGTTGTTCGCCGATGGATAACTCGATGGTGCCCTTCCTGTTGAAGCCACCGGTGGTGTCCATCAGGCATTCCACGGGTTCCCATGAGCGACCGTTCCACGCGTCAAACGCTCTCGGCGGTCGCTTCGGATCGACGCCGATGCCCTCGATACGCGAATCCACGGTTAGTCGCACGATGCAGTGAGACGCAGGCTTGTTGAGGCCGATGAAGAATGCATCGTCGACCGCGGGGGTCTCGGAGAAGCACTCGACATCCTCGGAGGTTTGGTCGGTGACATCGACCAACGTGAACGCACCGCCGGCGGGCTGGGTGAGTCCGGCAGTAATGGACGTACTGACGAGGGTCAAGTCTTTGTCCGTTGTGAAGGAAACGGGTGGCCCCTCGCCTCGACGCGCCGTGGAAATTACCGTGCTGGCGGGAACGAGTATGTCGGTGTCTTGAGGAACGGCGAGGGAGAACTGCATGGTCGTGTATGCAGCGGCCGGTGGTCGTAGCATCTCCCCAAGGAACTCGAGGAACTTAATCCAGTGCAGTTCTGGCACCTTGTTCAGTCGGAAGACCAACTGATCGACCATGTAGGCGAAGGTCTCGATCAGTGTGACGCCGGGGTCGGCGACGTTGTTGTCGGTCCATTCGGGAGCACGCTGCTGGAGGAGGCGTTTCGCCTCATCGACGAAGTCCTGAAAGGCGCGATCATCGAGATTGGGGGATGGAAGGCTCATTACCCCTCCTGCTCAGGGATCAGATAGAAGGGTACGAGGAGATTGCGTACGTCGTAGGAGTTCTTGATTCGGTACTTCACGGTGATTTCTGCGAGCGTGTTGTCCTGTCGAAAGTCGACGTCGACGCCGAGGATGTCGGCCCGCGTTTCCCACCGTTCCAGCGAGCTGGTCACCAGAAGTTGCATGCGCGTCCGCAATTCTGGCGACGCGGAGTTGAATACCAGATCGTGGATACCGCAGCCGAATTCCGGCCGCATCGGGCGTTCGCCGTAGGCGGTTCCGACGATCAGCGCGATGGAGCGTTCGATGTTGGCTGCGCCCGTGACCATCCCCAGTCGCCCCTGGGAATCGAGTTCGAGGGGGAACGCGACCCCCTTGCCAACAAAATCCTGCATGGTGACGGTCACGCTCCCAGGTTGACTATGCCGCCGGACACATCTACTGCGGGTGCTACCAAACTGATGTCCCCGCTTGCTTCAACGTTGACCGACGAAGCAGCGATACTCAACTCTCCGGTCGAGCTGAGTTCTAGCGCGCCCTCTGCTGAAACCGAGACGTCGCCTTCACCGTTGATGGTGACATCGCTGGCATTGACCAAGACGGCGCCTTCTGAATTCACCGTGACGTCCGAGGCGCTGGTGATGACGATGGGTTGTTCCTCCAGGGTCATGATCTCGATGCCTGTTTCTGGCGACAGGCGGACCATGCAGGAGGCGCCGAGCGTCGTTTGAATGGTCAACGATGTGTCCTCTGGACTGTCATTAAAGATCAGTTGATGCCCGTCGCGAGATGTGTAAGCGCGGATCATGGGTGCGCCCTGGACTACTTCGCCGAAGGGGATCGCCCCTCGTCGGTCTTGGCTGTACAGGCCCCCGATGACGTACGGGGAGTTCAACTGCCCGTTCTCGAATGCAACAAGGACCTCGTCGGTGGGTTCGGGAAGTATCTGCCAGCCCAGCATCTGTCCGGCTCCAGGTTGAACGACCCTTGCCCATGGACTGACGTACGTTTCCGATAGCCACGGGAAACTCAACAGCACCCGACCCATCGCCTCAGGGTCCTCGGTGTCGGTGACGACCGCTGAATACACGCCTGTCAACTTCGAGGACGTCACGGCTGAGTCTTGGAGGCCAGCGAGCGTGCGGTCTTCAAGCCCAGAGCAGACCAGGGATGTGCGGTACCCCGTCAGGTTGGGTGCGAATGTGTGAATGCTCGAGGTGATCGTGTATTCACCGGTTAGCAGGCCGGCATCGGCGAGGCTGATCGCTCGGTTGGGCATGATCGAAGGATTGCCGCGCATCTCAATTTCGATATTTGCGTACGCCCCGGACAGCCGTGCCGCCAAACCCTCTGAAGCCGCCTCGGTAGCGGCCTCGTTCCCGGTCAAGTTTTCGAGTCGAACGAACTGGTTCACTCCGCCAAGCTCGGCTCCGAGCTCCTCGGGGAGCACCGTGTTGAGGGAGGTGTCCGACATTGTGGGGGCTTCTCCCAGGGATGGCAGGCCAAGGGACTGATCCCAGCCGCGAGCAGAGGAAGCTGCAGTGATGCCGGACCCGGAAACGGAAGCTTCGAGGTTAATGATGCGGTCGTCGCCGATGGAGAACGACAATGGTGATGGGTCGATGCTGATGGATGGTGGCGCCGTCTCGGCGGGCATCGTCGGACCGAAGTGCAACGTCGGAGTTCCGGTGAGTGGGTTAATGGCGACGTTGACGACGTACCCGATCTCCTTGGCGAGGCGCACGAGGAAGTCCCAATAGGTTTCGTTTGCCTGCACCACCATCTCGTGCACGACCGGGTGCGGGACGGCCTCGGTGACGATCGCGTGCTCAGCACCAACTGCTTCTGCTACTTCGCTGTAGCTCATCATGGGGTAGCCCATTGTCTTTTGACCGTGGAGGAGCCGATGGCTTGCGTCGTACGCACGCACGACGCTGAGCTTTCCCCCCGAGTTCTCGAATTGGATCTCGAGCGTTTCTACCTGACCAAAGAAGATTGCCTCGCCGGCAGCGTCATCTCCGGTCACGGCTCGCACTTCCACGAAGTTGCCGATATCCAGCCCACACTCCATCGGGATCGTCAAGTCCGGATCGGTGAACTCGATTTCGCACGACGACGGCAAATTCACCTGGGACTCGACCTCGATGCGACGAATCTGGGTCGAGAACTCCGGGAGAATGGGAATGCTGTCAACGAAGACTCTGAGGATCAGATCCGATGTGCTCATGATGTACGGGGACATCGCTATCGAACCGCCTTATTCGGCGACGATGCGATTCCTGAGGTGGAGACTGGGCGGCCGGACTCACCGCGTCTGGGCAGGGTTGCCTTGTCGGGAACAACTAAGGTCCGACCCGCGCGCACCCGCAACGGGTCGTCGATGCTGTTCGCGTCGGCAATGTCTCGCCAATGCGAGGGTTGGTGATAAGCCCGAAAGGCCAGGTGGGCCAATTGATCGCCGTCGTAGACCTCGAGTTGTCGTCGCCCAACGTCGCCTCCAGAGGTGGGATTTTGGGCGTCGGGCGACGTGGGGTACTGCTTGATTGTGAGGTGGCCTTGAGCTCGCGTCGGCTCTCCGACTCCGTTGAATCGAATGAAATTTGCATTCACGTCTGCGACGTAGCTGACGGGGGAAACGAAATTCCCCCACAGCAGCACGACCAGCGGTGCAGTTCCGATTCCGACGGCGGCAAGGAGGGCATCAACCTCGCATAACGCCAGCAGGCGCTCGACCTCGGGCAGAACGCTCTCCCCTTCGGCGCTCCCACCCTGGCCCTGGTCGACCCGCGCGCCGTCCAGAGTGAAATCAAAGTCGATTGACATCGGTCCCGTCCCCAGCCAATTCACTGGTCCCGATCCCTCGGCGGACGGTGAATCGTTTGTTCTCCAATTCGCGTTCTTCTGGACTTGTACGCTCGAAGGGGGAACCCAAAAAGTGATAGCTGGAAAACTGCCGAGCGTCGCGCCTGCAGTTTTGGCCATGACCTCGTTCTTTGCGGACAGTGCAGTGGATGGCATGTACGCAGCTGCGTCCCCACCGGGAGTCCAACTCGTGACGGCAGATAGAGCGCTCGCGACGCCGGAAACTCCGCCGGGAAGCACCACCAGTTTGAACGGTTGCACGGATTCGGCGCTGTCGATCCCTACCGCGAGGCTGCCGCTTTCGGCAAAGCCGGAGTGGGAGAACGTGAGTGTCTCGGTGATTCGCGGAGGTGTCTCTGCGGAGGGAACGGCGACGAAGTCCGGTTGTGTCCACGACACTGGGTAGGCGTTGCGGAAGTTGTAGGTGGCTTGTTGCAGCGATCCCTGAACGTCCAGATAGTTGACCGTTACCGAAACGGTGGATGGGCCGGATGTTTCCGCTGCGGAGAACCATTGGGCGATCCATCCGGACTGATTGGCGGTCCACGGCCGGGTTAGTGTTACGTTTCCGTAGTCCAGCGAGCCCATCATCTGGAACCGGCTCCGGTTATAGCCCCCGGCCTGAAGATCCTGGGCGCCGAGGCTTACCGAACCCAGAGACAGTGACTGCCAATTGGCGCCGAGCGTTTGATCCGATGCGACGATGTCAATGCTGATCGAGAAGCCGACGAAGTTTGTCGCGGTGTAGTCGGAGTCGAAGGGCGCGGGGGTCGACATGGCTTAATCCTCCCGCACGAGTCGGCCGCGTCGTTCGCGGTCTCGCAGGAGTTCATTTCTGAGATGGCGCCGGATGATGGGGTAGAGAGCTGCCGCGTGGCGCTCGAGCCAGGCATCATCGAGAGTGGTGTCTTCTCCTGCTTTCGGAGATCGTCGATATTCCTGAGGGTCGTGTCCGGCCATTCCACCGGGGTTTGCCGCAGTCGCCGACGGCGGTGGCGTGGTTGGCGGGACGAGTGCCGAGGATGGGGCCGCCTGCGCTCTCCTTCGCTGCACCACGGAACTGTCGGGTGCAGGCGATGCCATCAGATTGCCGGAGGCGGCCGCGGGGTTATGTGGGGTGACGACGGGAAGCGCCACCGGCTGCAACCTGGACGCTTGCGCGACCTCTGCCTGTGACGAGGACGATTGGCCGACGGGTGTCGTTGCTGCCGTGGGGCTGCTGTGGGGCTGCTGACGGCCTGGGGGAACCGGTGAGCGCGGAGTGGCTACGACGCGCACCAGGTCGCTGCTTGAGGATGCGTCGACCCTCTTCCCCGGTACAGGTGCGGGCTTTGTGGGGGAGCCGCCGACGGGCACTCCCGCGGCCGTTGAACCTCCGACCGGACTCGTCAGCGGTGGAGTCATTGGGGATGGGCTGTTCGGCGTCGGTGGTGCACTCCGAGGAACGTCGGGTGTGGGGGTGCCGTGGGATGACGCCGTTGCCAGGATGCGTTCTACGTCGAGCGCCTTCTGCTCGAGGCGTTGGCCCTCGGGGGTGTGTTCGGGTGGAAGTCGTTTGCCGTTTCCTTGTTGGACGACGTGTGTGAGTTCGTGGGCCAGGAGTCGACGTTGGTCATCCGATGTCAGCGGAGCGGTGCCGGGGAGGTGGACTTGACCACGGTCGGTGAAGGCATCCGCTTCAAGATCGCGAGCCTGCTTGCTGACTGCTTCTCCTCGAACAACCGACGCTGTTGCGGGGGACACCCCGGTGGTCGCAACGATCGCTGCTCTGATGTCGGCGGGAACGGTGATCGTTGTTGGCGACCCCGCGAAGGCAGGGGTGTGCTGATCGGGTTGCGACTGCTCCGATGTGGA
>MDTB01145644.1_pt1 | contig 11439 bp, 11 predicted proteins | sample 811161 | NCBI WGS metagenome assembly MDTB01 (sample SAMN05326650, study PRJNA326480) | marine metagenome | isolation source: seawater | place: Mediterranean Sea | collected 2009
GAAAGGGATTTTATGTTTTAGCTCCCCATTTGATGAGTCTGCTATTGAATTTCTAGAAAAATTTAATCCACCAGCTTATAAAATAGCTAGTTTTGAAAATAATCATTTACCTCTTATAAAGTGTGCAGCTAAAACTAAAAAACCACTTATAATTTCGACTGGAATGGCAACTGTCTCAGAAATTGAAAATGCTGTCAATACAACTCGCGAGCAAGGATGTGAAGATATAGTTTTATTAAAATGTACAAGTACTTACCCCGCCTCTCCTTCAAATTCAAATATCTCAACTTTACCTCATTTAAAATCTCTTTTCAATACTGAAGTCGGCATATCTGATCATACACTAGGTATTGGTGTACCTTTAGTATCAATTGGCTATGGAGCAACATTTATAGAAAAACATTTTACTCTAAACCGATCTGATGGAGGTGTCGATAGTCAATTTTCATTAGAACCTCATGAACTAAAATCTTTAGTAATAGAATCCAAAAGAGCTTGGGAGTCAATTGGAAATATAACTTATGGTTCATCATCAGAAGAGAAGTCAAGTATGATTTTCAAGCGTTCTATTTATGTTGCAAAGGATATAAAAAAAGGTGAACTATTTAATCAAAGCAATTTAAGAGTTATTCGTCCAGGATATGGATGCAGCCCTAAATTTTACGAAAGTTTAATAGGTAAACAAGCAAAAAAAGATTTCATGGCTGGTACTCCTTTAAATATTAAAGATATTTTCTAAACTTAAATATTTTTATTATAAATCAACTATTTTTATAATTTGAAATCCTGTCCAATAGAGAGGAGATTTAAAGGGAAATTATAACTTTAAAGAATAAGTAAATTAGGAAGTGAACAAATAATTCTTAAAACCGTAATTAAAAAGAAGATCTTTTATATTCCGAAAATACTAGGCGTGATGTTATAAATTATTTCTGATCACTTAATGCAGCTTTATTATTTAAATATTATTATCGAGAACCTAAAATCATCAGAATTTAATCGATTATAGTTTTAGAGGATTCCATTAAAGATGAAACTTAACTTTTTCCTTTTAAATTAAGTGATATTAATTTTTACAGACTTAAATTTTTTTGCTATTTTGATTTTGTTGAACAAATAAAAATCTATTTTTATTTTTAAAAAATTATTTATTCATGACAGAAAAAAATATCCTAATTATTGTAGCTCATTCTGATGATGAAACTATAGGAATGGGAGGGACAATCAAGAGGCATTATGAAAATGGAGATAAGGTTTATGCGATATCGATGACTGATGGTGTAAGTTCTAGGAAAGAAAATGAATCTAAAAAATTGGAAAGAGTTTTAGCGTCTCAAAGAGCGAGTGAAATATTAAATTTTAAATGGAAAAAAAGATTTGATTATTCTGATAATCAAATGGATAAATGTACAATTCTTGAAGTCACGAGAAATATTGAAGAAATCAAGTTAACAATTAAGCCTGATATTGTATATACTCACTCTTGCGCAGATCTAAATGTAGATCATAGAATTGTTACAAATGCAGTTTTAACAGCATTCAGACCTCAACCTAAAGAGACTTGTAGAGAAATTAGACTTTTTGAAATTAATTCATCAACAGATTATGGACACAAAGATATAACAGGTGATTTCAGTCCAAATTTATTTATAAATATCTCTAAAACTTGGGATTCAAAACTTCAAGCCCTTTATGCATATACTTTAGAAATGAGAGAATATCCACACTCAAGATCATTTGAATCAATAAAAAATTTAGCAAAAAGAAGAGGAAATCAAGTTGGAATTGAAATGGCAGAAGCTTTTCAAATCTTGAGAAGGATAGAGATATAGATAAAAGAGTAATGATAGCAAATTCTAAAAATGGTTTAAAACACCTTAAAAACAAATTTTTAAATATTAATTCTCCCGAATAATTATCATGTATAGAGTATCCATACTTTTAGATTCAAAAAATAATTGGTTAAATAAATACATTTTTAAAGAAACATTTTCGAACATTAATTATATTATTGATATTTTTGATGATGAGAAAAATATATCAGGTTATGATCTCGTATTTGTTCTTGGTTATACAAAAATACTAAAAGATGAATTTCTTATGAAAAACAATTTAGTAATGGTAGTGCACGAGAGCGATTTACCAGAGGGTAAAGGCTTTTCACCCATTCAATGGCAAATACTTGAAGGTAAAAAAGATATAAAAGTATGTTTAATTGAAGCTAAAGAAAGAGTGGATAGTGGAGATATATTGGAAAGAGTTGAATTAAATTTTGATGGAACGGAACTTTATGATGAAATCAGAAGTGTGCAAGCAGCAGTGACAATAAAATTGATTAGTAAATTTTTAAAAAAATATCCTAATTTTAATAGAACTCCTCAAAAAGGTAGTCCCACTTTTTACAGAAGAAGAAATGCATCCGACTCAGAATTAGATATAAATCTCTCCATAAAAAAAAATTTTCCTAAATTAAGAATAGGGAATAATGAGGAATGGCCATCATTCTTTAAACTAAATGGTGAAACATATTTAATCAAAATTTTCAAGAAACCAATAGATAAAAATGATTCTGAAATAGGTGATAATTAAAAATGGATTTTTCTAGCTTATAAGCAAATAGTGATTTTTATAATGAATTAATATTAAATCTATATTTTGAAGCTTAAGTTTTGAACGATAGGATTCTAGATTAAGGTATAAATTAAAGTTAATGTAAACTCTTTAGAAAGATGAAAGGTAAAAAATATAGGATTCTTATAACTGGAGCGACAGGAAGTCTAGGTAAATCTTTAATATCTAAATTATTATTTACTAATAGGTCGCAGGTAGAACGTTTAGTAATATATAGCAGAGATGAATTAAAGCAATGGGAATTAAGACAACTCTATCCAGAAACTGAATACCCTGAATTACGTTTTTTTTTAGGCGACATAAGAGATAAAGAGCGTTTAAAAAGAGCCTTCGAAAATATTGATACAGTTATTCATACAGCTGCATTGAAGCAAGTTCCAGCCGCAGAATATAATCCAATAGAATTTGTAAAAACTAACGTTATTGGAAGTGAAAATATTATTCAAGCATGTCTAGATTCAGATGTAAAAAGAGTAGTTGCATTAAGCACAGATAAAGCGGCAGCTCCCGTAAACCTTTATGGCGCTACCAAATTATGCTCTGATAAATTATTTGTTGCTGCTAATAATGTTAAAGGATCAAGAGATCTAAGATTTTCTGTTGTTAGGTACGGGAATGTAATGGGGTCAAGAGGTTCCGTTATTCCTTATTTTTTGAAAACCTCCAAAAATGGTTATCTTCCTATAACAGATCAAGAAATGACAAGATTTAATATAACCTTAAACGATGGAGTAGATTTAGTTTTTTGGGCATTAGAGAATGGTAAAGGAGGGGAGATTTTTGTCCCAAAAATACCAAGCTACAACATTATGGATTTAGCTGAGGCGATTAGTCCTAATTGTGAGAAGAAAATTATTGGGATAAGACCTGGAGAGAAAATTCACGAAGTTATGATTACTGAATCTGATAGTTTTAATACTATTGATTTAGGAAAATATTATGCAATTCTTTCAAACTCTAATGAATGTTTAGAAGCATACAAAAATGATGATGTCCAATTTAAGCAGGTAGAAAAAGATTTTTCTTATGATTCTAAAAATAATTCTAACTTTTTAAATATAGAACAATTAAGATATTTAATAAGAAAGAATGTTGATCAAACTTTTAGACCTTTTTAGATTCAAAAAATGACTCGTGATGGATATATACCGTACGGTAAGCAAAATATACATGATGATGATATTAAAGCTGTTATTGATGTATTAAAAAGTACCTACATAACACAAGGGCCAATAACTGAAGAATTTGAGAAAAGATTAGCGGCAAAAGTAAATTCTAAATTTGCAATCTCTACTAATAGTGCAACAAGCGCTCTCCATATATCATGTTTAGCACTGGGACTAAAGAAAGGAGATAAGCTTTGGACTACGCCAAACACTTTTGTTGCTTCCGCCAATTGCGGTTTATATTGTGGAGCTGATATAGACTTTGTTGATATTGATATTAATACAGGTCTTATTTGTATAGAGCATCTAAAAGAAAAACTAATTTTTGCTGATAAAAAAGGGAATTTACCCAAAATCATCATCCCAGTACATTTCTCTGGCACGAGTTGCGAAATGAGAGAGCTCAAGAAATTAAAGGAAAAATATGGATTCTCAATAATTGAAGATGGAAGTCATTCTATTGGCGGCTCATATCACTCTTATCCAGTAGGATGTTGCAAATTTAGTGACATCACAGTATTTAGCTTTCATCCAGTCAAGATAATTACTACTGGAGAAGGAGGAATGATTACAACTAACAATGAAAATTTATCACTTAGACTAAGAACCTTAAGAAGTCATGGAATTATAAAAGATCAAAACAAATTTATATCTAAGAATAAATTTTCTTGGAGTTATGAACAACAACTACTGGGATTTAATTACAGAATGAGTGATATAAATGCTGCATTAGGCATGAGCCAACTCAAAAGATTAGAAAAGATAGTAAAAGAGAGAAATAAAATATTTTCTAATTATAAAAAAACATTAAGAGATCTACCTTTAAAACTCTTAGAGATCCCAGAAAATGTCACTTCATCTGTTCACCTAGCAGTAGTTCTACTAAATGAAGAAATGAAAAATAAACACGAAAAAATCTTTAATTTAATGCGAAGTTCTAAAATAGGTGTTCAATTACACTACATACCTGTTCATACTCAACCCTTTTTTAAAGAATTAGGATTTAATGAGAATGACTATCCTGTTTCACTGAATTATTCTAAAAGAGCAATGTCTTTACCTTTATATATTGGTCTTAGTGATGCTGATCAAGAATATGTTTCTAATATATTGAGAAAACACATAGAATCATGCTTTAATTAATAAATAAAATAATTTAAGTTAAATCCTTTTTGGTATTTAATAAAATGAGAAAAACTAAGCAAGAATCATTTTGGGAAGGAAAATTCGGTAATGAATATATATCAAGAAATCAATCTGCAAATATTGACGCAGCCAACATACAATTATTTTCGGAAATTTTTGGCAAATTATTATTCAAACCAAAAAGTTTTATAGAATTAGGAGCAAATATTGGAAATAACTTAAAGGCAATAAAAACAATTTGTCCTACCTGCAAAACTATCGGTGTAGAAATAAATTCGACTGCAGCAAAAATCCTTGAAGAAAGTGATTTTTGTGACTTAACTATCAATGAAACTCTTTTTGATATTGATAGTTCTCAGTATATATCTGATATATCAATGACAAAAGGTGTATTGATTCATATAAATCCCAAATTTTTAGATAAAGCTTTAGATATCCTTTATAGATCTTCTAGAAAGTATATTTTATTGATTGAATATTTCAACCCCACTCCGGTTGAAGTAATTTATAGAGGTCATGAAAAAAAGTTATTTAAAAGAGACTTTGCCAGAGATCTTATGAAAAGATATACTGATTTAACTTTAATCTACTATGGTTTTAAATATAACGGAGATAAATTATTTCCCCAAGATGATTTAACTTGGTTCTTACTAAGCAAATAATTATGGAGTTCAGAGTTTGCAAAAAATGTCTTTTGCCCAATACAAAGCCTGATTTATTATTTAATGAAAATGGAATTTGCTCAGCTTGCTATAGGTTTAATGAGAGACCAACTATTGATTGGGAAGAAAGAGAAAGAAAGTTTATTGAAATTGTTAATTCTGTAAAGGATTATGAATCTTGGAATTGCGTTATTCCAGTAAGCGGTGGGAAAGATTCTACTTATCAGGCTCTTAAAGCCAGAGAATACGGTTTGAAGCCTTTATTAGTTTCCTCTAATACTTGCGACCTTAGCGATTACGGATACAAAAATATAGATAATCTTAAAAAAATTGGATTTGATCATATTCAATTTAGTCCGAGAAAAGATGTAAGAGCAAAACTTAATAGGTTTGGATTAGAGCAAGTAGGAGATATTTCTTGGCCTGAACATTTAGCAATGTTTACTATTCCAATTACTGTTGCAGTAAGATTTAAAATCCCTTTAGTAATTTGGGGAGAGAACTCACAAGATGAATATGGAGCGGGTGATGAAGAATCAGCGAAACAAACTTATCTAACAAGAGAATGGTTAGAAGAGTTTGGAGGATTAAATGGTTTAAGGCTTTCTGATATACCTCAACTTTTAAACATTCCAAAAGATCATCTATATCCTTATGTTTATCCAGACTATGAAGATATTGAAAAAGTTGGATTACGTAGTATTTTTTTGGGATCCTTTTTTCCCTGGAATGGATTAAATAATGCAATCCTAGCTCAAGCTTATGGAATGAAAACATATGGCAAATTAATAGAGGGATCTATTGTAGATTATGAGAATCTTGATAATCATCAAAATGGTATTCATGATTATTTTAAATTCTTAAAATTTGGATTTGGCAGAGTAACAGATATATTATCAACTTTAATAAGACGAAAAGTTATATCAAGAAATCAATCCCTTGAGCTTTTAAGAAAACACGAATGGAACTGTTATCCTTCATTTCATTTAGGTAAATCACTAGAAGAGATATTAGAACCATTAAATATGTCAAAAATTAAATTTAATGAAATTTGTGACATGCATACTAATCCTTTAATTTTCAAAGTATCTAAAGATGGTTTTTTTGAAAAATATAACGATGGAACTCCCATTTTATCAGAAACATTTCAGTCACTTTACAAATGATTGAAGTTGGAATAATTGATATAAGCATTGGAAGTCTTAACTCATTAGAGACCTGTTTAAGAAATCTTGGAATTGAGAGTACATATTGTAATAAACCAGAAGAACTCAATTCATATAAATTCATTATTCTCCCTGGGATTGGAAATTTTGGATCCTCTTCAAAAAGTCTTATGTCAAAAGATTGGGTGAAAGCAATAGAAAAATTTTTAGTCCATCCAGAAAACAAACTTTTAGGAATTTGTCTTGGGTTTCAAATTCTATTCGATGCTAGTGACGAATCTCCTGAATCTAGAGGATTAAGATTGGTTAAAGGAAATATAGAAAAATTGCAAAAGTCTCATTCTATCAGAGTTCCCCATGTTGGATGGAACAGTGTTTTTGCAGAAAAAAAAACAATCATTTCTTAATTTTATAGATAGCGATTTAGATGTCTATTTTGTTCATTCTTATGCTTTAATTTTAAAAGATAAAAAGATTACTGAACAATTTGATGAGTACACAATTACTCACCATGGTAAAAATTTATTCATAAGTTCATTTAGATTAAAAAACCTGTATGGATGTCAATTTCATCCTGAAAAAAGCTCCAAAGTAGGAATTAAGTTTTTAAAAAGTTTTCTAAATACAAATGCTCAAGATTAGAATAATTCCAACAATCTTAAGAAAATCTGCTGTAGTAGTTAAGGGTAAAAACTTTTCAAAATCTAGAGTAATTGGTCCCCTTTTACCTATTCTGAGAGTCTACCAATCAAGAGATGTTGATGAATTAATAATTATTGATGTTTCTAATAAAATCGAGACAAATAGTAAGACTAGATTTGACTGGTTAAAAGATGTTACTTCATTTACAACAATGCCTCTTTCTGTGGGTGGAGGCATAGAAAATATTGATCAGGCAACTAGAATAATAGAATTAGGATCTGACAAAGTCATCATAAATACTGCCCTAAGAAATAACCCAAGTTTAATAAATGAAATAGCTTCTAAACATGGCTCTCAAAGTATTATTGCAAGTATAGATTCAATAAAAATTCAAGATAATTTTTTTGCTTTTGATTCATGGCAAAATAAAAGTACAAATATACCAATCTTAGATTTAATTAAGTCTGCACAAGATCAAGGGGCAGGCGAAATAATGTTAACAAGCCATAATACAGAAGGGACTCGAAAGGGATTTGATAAAAACTTATTAGATTTCATAGGAAATGAAGTAGATTTACCTTTAATTATTCATGGAGGAGCATCTAAAAAAAATGATTTTTTAGAGATAATTAATGATTCAAAATTAAAAAATATTAGTCTTGAAGGATTAGCTGCTGGATATTGTTTTCATTTTACTTCCCTAACCCCTTCAGAAGTATCTGAATATCTTTCTTCTGCTAATATTCCAGTGAGAACGATCACATAAAACTACTTTATGAAAATATGTGTTATTCCTGCGAGAGGTGGAAGTAAAAGAATAAAAAAGAAAAATATTAAGATATTTTGTGGACAACCAATTATTTCGTATCCAATAAAGGAAGCTATACAATCTAAAGTTTTTGATGAAATTATTGTAAGTACTGATGATGACCAGATAGCTGAGATTGCGCTTGATTTTGGTGCAGTAGTTCCCTTCAAAAGGCCATCAACTATATCCGGAGATATTAGTACGACTTTAGAAGTAATACAGCATAGTATTAATTTTAAAGAAAATAACAACCAAATTGATATTGTTTGTTGTTTATATCCTACTGCTGTTTTTATCGAAAGTATTGATTTACAAAATGCTTACAATCTTTCAAAAATGAATAAATCAAAAATACTTTTATGTGCTACTGAATATAGTCATCCCATTGAAAGATCTTTTACTCTTGATGAAGATGGAATAACCAAATTAAGATATGAAGATTTGGCAAATTATAGGACCCAAGATTTAAAGAAATCATTTCATGATGCAGGTCAATTTTATTTTGGGAGTTCCTCTATTTGGAAAACTAGAGAAAACCTAATAAATAATGCGATCCCATATATACTCCCAAGCTGGAGAGTTAATGATATAGATACGCTTGATGATTGGAGAAAAGCTGAATTAATCTATAAATTATTGAAGCAAATGAATAAATAAATTTTTTATTTGTAAGTAATAATACCATCTATAGAGAATTTATAGTATTCGCATTTTTTTATAATTGTATTAATTTGAGCATTTTTAATTCTGCCCATACAGACCAAAATAAATATCTTAAAATATTTTTTTTCAAAATTTAATTCAGAATGATTTAAAAACTCAACTGATTTAAATAAATCATCGGAGAATTTACTAGCTATATTTTCTTTGATATTAGAAATAGAATCTAAACTAGTTTGTTCATTATTATCTAAATAAAATACTAAAGATTTTTTCCCTTTGGGAATATCTTTAAAATAAAGCGACAATAATTCTAAAGTTTCATCATCAAAAGTATTTTTATTGATTTCTTGAATAAGTGGGGCTTTAACAATATTTTGTAAATCTTCAATTTCATAAATTAATCCAGATCTTTTCTCTTTTACATAACTCACCAAGGTTCCAATTATTAACCCAAGAAAAATTCCTATAATTCCGATTGTTTTACGACTTGGGGCAACAGGTGAATTTAAAAGAGTTGGGTTGGTTATTAATTGCCAAGGATCTTCTGATTTTGCTTCACTTAGTTCTATAATCATTAAATTATTTTCAAGCTTTATTAAGGTATTCTCATTTCTAAAAGCATCACGAAGTAATTCTTTATATCTTATCAACACTTCTTTTGGTCTTAAAGCAGCTTTTAATTTTGCTTCTTCTACAACTCTTTGAGCCTCTAAAAAACCTATAACTCTATCTCTTAGTAGATTTATAAGTAATTGCCTTCTTTCTGATAATTCATAGATAACCTTATCATTATTTTTAAATTTCTTTTTATTATCTCTAATTTCAATTTCGATTTGTCTTAAATTTTCCTTCAAAGATATTGGACCCTCTGCTATATCTAATTCAGACCCCAGAAACTGTAACTGAGCATAATCTTCATTTGGTAATTGATTAATTTTATTTATTTTAAAGTCTATTTTTTTTATTTGATTTGCTGCTCTTACTCTCATAACCTCAATATTTATATTAAAAGCTTGTTGTGGTTCAAAAGTTTGACCAATTTGTCCCTCATTAGAAGAAAAACTTAAAGATGTTAAATCCTGATCAGCTCCATATGCCTGAGCGATTCTCAAAGATTCTTTACTCTTAGTTTTATAAATTTTTATTTGATCCTTTAAAAAATTTTTCGTGATTAAAATTCTTCGCTTTTCTTTATTCCCAGAATACTGTTGATAAGCTAAAGAAATTTTTTCTAAAACAGGGTAAATTATTTCTTTATCATTATCTCTATAAGCTATTTTTAAAATTGATGTTTTATCCTTTAAATTGATTTTTATATTTTTCTTTTTCCAATTAGAAAAAGTAATTTCTTTATCAGAAGTATCCCCTTTTTTAGAACTTACATAATCAAATATTGGCATCAAAACAGAGGGGCTTTCAAGAATTCCAACCTGAGTATTTAATTCATTTTTGCCTGTATTATTAAGATCTAAAAGTTGACTAATCTCGTTATTATTTATAATTGAACCTAAATTATTTTTTTTATCTAAATTTAAAACAATTTCAAATTGACCTTCCCAAAGTCTTTTCAGAGTTAAGGAAAATAATGCTGAAAAGGAAAAGATTAATAGTGTAAAAAATCCAATAAAAGTTTTATTCCTAATAAATAAACTAAACAGTTTACCCAAATCGTAATCTTCTTCTTTTATCTCTAAATTTTTTTGTGGGATTTCATTCATATCAATTAACTCTACTTATCAAGATTTAAATATACAAAATTATATATTTTATTATAAGTAATTTAAATATTTTAATTTATTAAAAAATTATTTCTTTCAGAAAAGTAATTTTTTAAATAGAAAATTTAATTTGTGTGATTTGTATCTTACTAAAGATTATTTAATTAAGCAAAGTTAACTTTATACTTTTCTCCAAACCGCCAAAAGCTTTCCTTGAAAAACAACTTGGTCCAAATTCAATTCAATAGGTTCATAAGCCGAATTCGCCGCTTCAAGAAATATTTTCCCTCCTCTCTTAACAAAATATTTTAAAGTTGTGCCTAAGCCTGGGACCATTGCGCTAACAATAGTACCATTTCTAAGTGAGTATGAATCTGTAATTGGCTCCATTAAAACCATATCTCCATCTGCGATACAAGCATCTATCATTGAATCTCCGTTAACGGTAAGTGCAAAAACATTTTTCTTTTTTAGAACATCAGAAATATCTAAATTTTCATGCACGTCGGAATAGGTTTCAATTAAACCTCCAGCTGCGACTGAACCCATAATTGGTACTCCTTCTATAATTTCATCAACTATCTGCATTGTTCTTGCTTTACCTTCTTGCCATGAGATATACCCCTTTTCTTGCAAATGTTTTAAGCGGCTTTGAATTGGAGCAGGCGATTTCAATCCCATAGCTTGCATCATTTGCCTAATGGATGGGCTATGTTTAAAGTCTTGCATATAATCTTTTATCCATCCATAAAGCTCATTTTGAGCCTGCGTAAGGTTATCCTCTGAAGAAGCTTTCATAAAACAAATGTACTCTAATACATTTGTACCTATTAAAAA
>MDTB01169039.1_pt1 | contig 11439 bp, 11 predicted proteins | sample 811161 | NCBI WGS metagenome assembly MDTB01 (sample SAMN05326650, study PRJNA326480) | marine metagenome | isolation source: seawater | place: Mediterranean Sea | collected 2009
GGGAGCAAATGGAATTTAGATCTACTATCTGCCGGAGTTTACGATATTTGTGTAAGTTTGGAAGGGGTAAATCCTTTAGAGTTTGAACGTTGTTTTCAGGTGAATATTTCAGAACCAAGCCCACTTGTTGTTAGCAGCTTTTTTAGTAAAATAAATCAAAGTGTAAGTTTTGTATTGGATGGAGGATCAATTTATCAAGTTACTCACAATGGAAAAACGACTCAAACCTCCAGTAACAAACATACTGTTTCTTTAGAGAATGGAATCAATAATATATCAATATCAACAGGTATAGAATGTCAGGGATTATTCCAAGAAACTTATCTAAATTCATATGAAGTTAAGTATGCACCAAATCCGTTTAAAGAAGAATTACAACTTTATATCGGCGGACAAGATAATATTGTAGAAATTGGAGTCTATTCATCTAATGGACAGTTAATTGATTATCAAAATATATCATTGCCTTTCGGGGTAAGAAATTATACCTTAGATACAGCTAAATACAAAACAGGGGTTTACATTATTAATATTAAAGGAGAAACTATTGATCAATCAATTCAGGTTATCAAAGAATAGGTATGAAAAAAATTATTTTACTTTTTGGAGGTTTAATTTTACTGCTGAATAGCTGTACACCTGAAGAACCTATTCCTGCAAATCCTTCAGCTCCAAACCTAATTAGTCCTTCTAATGATGAAACCTGTTTAGACGGGACTTCAATAAATGACATTCAAAGTAATGTTGAATTTAGATGGTCCTCAGCTACAAATACAATATCATATGAATTAGTTGTAACTAATCTATTAACTCAATCCTCTCAAAAATTTCCTACTACATCGAATCAGAGTACTATAGCCCTAAGTAAATCAGAGCCATATAAATGGAGTGTAAAAAGTTTTGGGGAGGCAGGATCAGTTCCATCTGAAAGTATACAATGGAAGTTTTATTTAGCTGGAGATGCAATAGTTAATTACGCGCCGTTCCCTGCTGAGCTAATCTCTCCTCAGTCAGGAGCAAATATAACACCAGACATAAATAATCTTGTTACCCTTATTTGGAATGCATCCGATGTTGATGGTGACTTATCACAATTTGAGATTTATTTGGATGAAAGCGATGCAAGTACACTAAATACAACTCTTGAGTATCAATCAGAGGAAGAAAGTATCGAAGTTGAAGTTAAAAATAATACTACTTATTATTGGAAAATTATTGCTATTGATAATAATAAAAATCAATCTAGCTCTGGTGTTTACGCCTTTAGAACAAATTAAAATGGAACTATTAGCTTATACCTTGGCAATTTTTGGATTTTTTATGCTAGTGAAAGGAATAAAACCTACAATTGAATGGATTAATAACATGACAAATAAGGATTTGGCAAAGGCTATAGTTTATATAGCTATTTTCCTGACATTATGCTTCTATTTATTTTCATCAATTAATTATCTTTTATCTTTTTGAATAAATTCAAATGATTTTGGATAAATTTATTATAAGAGTTAAGGCTTAAAGAATTCCTCTTCAGTTATTCTAAAATAATTCCCATCTTGAGAAGGATCAAAAAAAAAGTTAAATTTATGCCTATCTCCATAATTCACTGTGGTTCTTTCTAAATCTTCGAAGAAAAATTCCTTAGACTTGAACTGGACATACAATCTTGTAATTGGTAACTTATCAAATGTATATTGATCATTGTTCCTAATATATACGTGACGTACAAATTTTTTTCGTTGATCTCTAATAACAACGATAATATCGTGATCAACTTCATTAACAAGTTCTAAAGAAGAATTGGAAATATCATTAAATTTTTCTTCTGGAAATCGATTTTTAAAAGTTTTATCACCAGTCTGTCCCCGTTGAGAATAAATTAGGCCTACACTCAGAAATAATAATAAATATAAGACACAATTATTATTCATATAAAAAGTTTTCTTAATTTTAATAAAGGTATTTTGAATTTATATTGCAAATTTAAGTGAAAGTTAGAAAATTTGTACCTGCTAAATTTTAAATTTATTTCTTTAAAATTATATATATTTAAATCAATATTTACATATCAATAAATGAAACAAAAAAAACAACATTCAAGACGAAATTTTATTAAAAAAAGTATTGCTGCATCAAGTATATTTATTGTGCCTAGAAATGTCCTTGGTGGCCCAGGATATATCTCACCTAGTGATCAACTAAACATTGCCGCTATAGGCTCTGGAGGGAAAGGTGGTAGCGATATAAGAAACGCTTCAGTTCAGGGTCGTGAACGTATAGTTGCACTTTGTGATGTTGATTTTTCTGGTGATGCAAAAAGAACAGTAAAAAGGTTTCCAAAAGCAAAATTATACGATGACTTTAGAAAAATGCTTGATAAGCACAAAAATATTGATGCTGTAACAATATCTACTCCTGACCATGTTCATGCTCCTGCTGGTATGTTTGCTATGGAACGTGGTAAGCACGTTTACATTCAAAAGCCAATGGCTCATAATATAAGAGAAGCCAGAATGTTAACAGAGATGGCTCGTAAACAAAAAGTAGTTACACAAATGGGTAACCAAGGGGGTTCAAATCCACTACTTAATATGGTTCAAGATTGGATTGATAGTGGAAAAATTGGAGCTGTTTCTGATGTAAAAATATGGACAAATCGTCCAGTATGGCCACAGGGTGTAAAGATGCCAAAATCTAATCCTAGTTTAAAACCAGAGGCATTAAATTGGGATTTATGGTTAGGACCTGCAAAAGAAAAACCATATACACCAAACATGCATCCTTTCAGTTGGAGGGGATGGTGGGATTATGGAACTGGCGCTTTGGGTGATGTAGGTTGTCATTTAATTGATATTCCTTTCCGTACTCTTGGATTAAAATATCCAACTGCCGCGGAATGCAGTGTAGGGAGTGTATTCTCTAAAATGTGGTCCCCTGATTATTTACCAGAAGGTTGTCCACCTTCTTCTTTAATCACAATTAGTTTTGATGCTACAGAAAAAAGTAAGTCTCCTATTCAAATGACCTGGAGTGATGGGGGTATAAGACCACCACATCCAGAAATTATCCCTGCAAATAGTGATATTGGAGGCACTGATAGTGCTAATGGAGTTCTTATAATTGGAGAAAAAGGAATAATTTCGACAAACATTAATGATAGCTCTCCTTTAATGCCAAAATTATATCTTAACGATGGGACTACTGATTTTGGTCCTGAAGTTGAAAAAATGCCCGAACCAGAGTACGGACACCAACGTAAGTGGGTAGACGCCTGTAAAGCTGGATTCAATAGTAAAGAGCATCTAAGTTTAACTTCTTCCTTTGACTATGCAGGTCCTATGACAGAAACTGTGCTTATGGGTAATTTAGCTATAAGAAGTTATATGCTTAGAGAAGAAAAAGGAAATGGTCGAGTTGATTATTTTGCACGTAAAAAACTTCTTTGGGATGGAGATAATATGAAGATCACAAATCTAGAAGCTGCAAACCAATTTGTGACTCGTAATTACAGAGAAGGTTTTAAAGTATAATTTATTTTTCAAATCACTTTTTATATCCTGTTCTGTTGAGCAGGATTTTTTTTTCGTTTATAATTAAATTAAAAAAAACCAAAATAAAACATATCAAGAGAAGATTTAGAGTACTTTCGCAGCCATAATGTAATGTATGTCAACTTTTAAATCCCTTGGTCTCAACCAAAAATTATTAAAAGCAGTCGAAAAATTAGGCTTCGAATCTCCGACGGAAATTCAACACAAAGTAATTCCAATTCTTTTAAATGAAAAAACAGATTTAGTAGCTTTAGCTCAAACTGGCACTGGAAAAACAGCAGCTTTTGGATTTCCAATGTTACAAAAAATTGATATAGATAATCGAAATACTCAAGGTTTGATTATATCCCCTACTCGAGAATTATGTCTGCAAATCACAAATGATATGACTACTTACGGTCAAGATTTAAAAAATCTCAATATTGTTGCTATTTATGGAGGGGCAAATATTACTGAGCAAGCAAGGAAAATAAAAAAGGGAGCCCAAATTGTTGTGGCCACTCCAGGACGCCTTAAAGATATGATAAAACGTAAAATGGTTAATATTAGTGCGATTGAATTTTGTGTTTTAGATGAAGCAGATGAGATGCTTAATATGGGGTTTTATGAAGACATCAAAGATATACTCAAAAATACTCCCAATAATAAAGATTCTTGGCTCTTTTCTGCAACGATGCCAACAGAAGTTAGTGTCATAGCAAAAAAATTTATGCATGCCCCTGTAGAAATTACAGTGGGAACAAAAAACTCTAGTGCAGAAAATATTGATCATCAATACTATATAGTAGGAGCTAGAGAACGTTATAATGCTTTAAGAGTGGTATTAAGTTTAAATCCAGAAATTTTTGGATGTGTTTTCTGTAGAACAAAAATTGAAACTCAAAAGGTAGCTGATAGGCTAATTAATGACGGTTACAAAGCAGCTGCTATACATGGAGACTTGAGTCAAAATCAAAGGGATGCAGTTATGAAATCATTCCGTTTGAAAAAAATACAGCTGCTAATTGCAACAGATGTTGCTGCTCGTGGAATTGATGTAGATGACATTACACATGTAATCAATTATCAACTACCTGATGAGATTGAAGTTTACACTCACAGAAGTGGAAGAACAGGAAGAGCAGGAAAGCAAGGAACTTCTGTTATTTTTATAACTAAATCTGATCAACGAAAAATTCGGATGATTGAAAATAAGTTACAAATAAAAATAGCTAAGAAGGAGATGCCTTCACCCGAGGTAATATTTACCAATAAAGTTAAAAACTGGATAGATCAAATCAAAAGTACTCCTGTTAAAAGTGATTTAAAAACATATCTGCCAAAAGCAATAGAGTCTTTGATTGAGATAGACAAAGAAAATCTTATTGAGTTAATGTTATCAAGAGAGTTTAATAATTTTGATTTCAATTCAAAATCAAATGATCTTGTAGATCGAGGAAAAGAACGGGTGAATAAACGTGATCGTCCTGAAAAAAAAATAAATGCTCCCCACGATAAAGATCGTTTTTTTATAAATGTTGGAGCACGGGATAAATACGAATGGCAATCGCTAAAAGATTTTTTACGTTCTTTTTTAAATTTAAGTCAGGATGATGTTTTCCAAGTAGAAGTAATGAAAAACTTTTCGTTTTTTTCAACTCATAAGAAACATAGAGATTTTGTGCTTAAGTCATTTGAAAATCTTATAATGGATAATAGAAAAGTGAATGTAGAACTTACAAAAAAAGGTAAAACTTACTCGCTAAAGTCAGGTGTTAAAAAGAAAAAAAGTGGTTTTAAAAAAAAGAAATTTAGATAGTCTATAGTTTACGCATCCATATGTTTCTGTAACTCACTAAATCTCCATGATCTTGTAAGATTAGTGTTCGTCGACTATATTCAGGAGATTCATAATCTGATCCTCTGTCGCCCGGCATATCATCTCTTCCATTTTTTGGAACACCAATATATTCTGTTGTTCCTAGTATTTCAACATTATTCTGAACTAAAACTCCATTTAGAAAAATAGTGAACGATCCTGATTTTATTTTTTGACCCTCTGCATTAAATTTAGGTTCATTAAAAATGATATCATAAACTTGCCATTCTCCAGGTTTTCGAGTGGAGTTTACCAACGGTATATGTTGTTTATATATTGAGGATGCTTGTCCATTTGAATATGTTCTATTATTGTAACTATCTAAAACTTGAACTTCATATCGTCTTTGGAAGAAAATACCGCTATTTCCCCTACCCTGCCCTTTTCCTTTGATTACAGTTGGAGTCTTCCACTCGATATGGAATTGAATAGATCCATGTTCTTCTATAGTCTCTATCCCTCCTTTGCCTGGTTTCACTGTCATTGACTTGTCTTTATTAAGTGTCCATTGAACTGGTTTTTTAGTGTTTCCATGTTGCCATTTTAAAAAATCTTTTCCATCAAAAAGTATGATTGCATCACTTGGAGGAGCAGATGATTTTCCTGGAGTTACTACTTTAGGTTCAGGATGCCATACCTCGGTATCTTCTGGATTAAGTTTACTCTGAGAAGATACTGTTTGAACAATTAAAAAAAAGAAAAATAAATATTTCATTGAATACAAGTTTAGTTGATGCCTAATTTCATTAAAATTAGTAAAATTTATTATGGTAAAATTAAATGAACAAGAGGATGTAAATGTTTTTTTATATTTTTAAAAAAAAATTGGAATAAATGGAGATGATAATGGAGTATTTTGAATCGATTCCTACTGCACACAGAAGTTTTATTTTAATTGGTGGCTTAAGTTTCTTTTGGATTTTGGAAGGAAACTTTTCTCTATTTCGATTTGAATATAAAAAGTGGAAACATGCGTTGCCCAACCTATTTTTTACCTTAACCACTATTTTAATAAATTTTTTACTTGCCTTTCTTTTATTGAATACTTCAGATTGGGTTGTTAACAATAAGTTTGGGGTTTTATACTTGATTTCTGAACTTCCTGTTTGGCTTGAAGTCTTCATAGGACTTTTATTGTTAGATTTAATAGGAGCCTACACGCCTCATTGGTTAGAACACAAGTTAAAACCACTTTGGATGATTCATTTGGTTCATCATAGTGATCATCATGTTGACACTACAACAGCAAATAGACACCACCCTTTGGAAAGTTTTATTCGTTTTGGTTTTACTTTATTAGGAGTTTTTTTAGTCGGAACTAATATTGGAATCATAATGCTTTATCAGTCAATATCGCTAATATCGACTCAATTCACTCATGCAAACATAAAACTTCCAAAAAAAATAGATCTTTATCTCAGCTATTTATTTGTGTCACCAGATATGCATAAGACACATCATCACTATAGATTACCATACACTGATGCTAATTACGGAAATATTTTTTCGGTCTGGGATCGAGCTTTTGGAACCTACCTCCCTTTCGATAGAGAAAAAATAATTTATGGAGTAGATGTATTTTATGATGAAGAAGCAAATGGTCAAATTAATAAACTCTTAAAACAACCTTTTCAACCATATTCTAAACCAACATTGACTCCAAAAACTGAAGTTTAGTTAAATAAATTAATTAGGTCTGGTAAACCGTGACTAGTTTGCTCCCCGTTTGTCATATTCTTTAGAATAAAAGAATTCTTCTTTAATTCTTCTGAGCCTATCAGTATTACTTTTTGAATACCCTTTGAATTCGCATAATTCAATTGTTTTTTAAGCCTAGCTTCACTTGGATATAGCTCGCAAGTAATATTTTTATTTCTCAACTGAGTTAGATATGAATATGCAACTTTTGCCGCCATTTCACCAAAATTTGTAAACAAAACTTTTGTTTGAGATATTAGTGTTTCTGGAAAAATTCCTAATTCATTCATTACCAAATAAATTCTTTCAAATCCAAAGGAAATTCCAATTCCACTCATGTTTTTTAATCCAAAATTACTTGTAAGATCATCATAACGACCTCCACCTCCAATAGATCCAATTTTAACTGCATCAGGGGCTTTGACCTCAATAATCATTCCTGTATAATAATGAAGACCACGAGCGAGAGATAAATCAAATTCTAATTTTACTGATTCAAGTTGTTTATCTTTAAATTGATCCAAAACAAACTTTAACTCTGATAAACCTTTCAAACCTTGTTCTTGAGAAGAAAGTAAATCTTTTAGTATCGATATTTGATTTTTCTTCTCCCCGTGTAGATTCAGAATTTTTTCAATAATTTTTAGAGATTCATCTGAAAAATTATTTTTAGCCAATTCTTTTAAAACCCCCTGATGGCCAATTTTATCAATCTTATCTAAAGTAGTTGTGAAATCAATTAATTTAGAGCCTTCATTTAAAAGTCCCATAATTCCAGCTAAAATTTTTCTGTGATTTACTTTTAATACAACTCCTTTAATTTTTAAAGCTGAGAAAGCCCTATCATACAAAGAAATCATCTCAACCTCTTGCCAAAGTGAACGCTCACCAACAATATCTGCATCACATTGATAGAATTCTTGATATCGACCGTGTTGTGGGCGATCAGCTCGCCATACAGGTTGAATTTGATACCTTCGGTATGGAAAAATTAGTTCGTTTTGATGTTGAGCAACGAAACGTGCAAAAGGAACTGTTAGGTCATATCTTAATGCTTTTTCAGATATGGAACGTGTAAATTTATGATTATCGCCATCTGAAAAAGCTTCTAAATCTGCTTTTTTAATTTTTTCTCCAGAATTTAAAATTTTAAATACTAGACGATCTCCCTCTTCACCATAAACACCAGTTAAAGTTTCTAAACGTTCAAAACTTGGAGTTTCAATTGGACTGAATGCGAAAGACTCAAAAGATTTTTGAAGAATATTTTTTATATAATTACGCTTAGATAATTCTTCGGAGGTAAAATCACGAGTACCTTTTGGTGTAGAGGGTTTAATTGACATTTTTATAAAATCTTAAACAAATATCTTCTATTTTGCTGAATTGTAAAAATAACTTTTCAATAGCTCATAACGTTTCCCATCTGAAATTACAGATCCTTTTCTAAGATAATCATATATAAATTCATTTCGAGAAGGGGTATACACATTTGATGATTCAAATATGTCTACTTTCTTTGATTTTAATAAAGTTAAAACTTTTTTGAAACCTTCAGACGTATTTAAATCAGCTAATTTTTTGTCTATTTTTACTATCAAAGCATCTACTGAATTTTCCTTAGTATGAAACAAAAATATTTGACTTACAGCAGAAAATTCAAGATATTGACAGTTTGACAAGATCTTTTCCCATACTAAATCACTGAAAGAATTTAAATATTTATCAACTAACTCTGGTTTTTTTGATTTAATAATTAGCCAATCTCTTTTATCTATATTTTGAGATGCTAAAAAAAGAGTAAACTCTCTATGCATTTCATTAAATTGAGCCTCAGATAGTTTGTGATATTTCAATGTACTGTAAATAAAAACCCACTTTGTAGTGGGCTTTTTGAGTTAGGATTTTGAGTCAGGCACAATTTCAAAAGGCAATTCAAAATGTACTTCTCTGTGAAGCCTAATATTTGCTTCATACTTTCCGAGACGCTTTATGATTTTCCCTGGTAATGTTATATGTTTTTTATCAATTTCAGAAGACAGAGTACTTATTACCGCTGCAAGATCTGAGTTAGTAACAGATCCAAAAAGCTTATCTCCAGATCCAACCTTAGAAGGTATTTTAATATCAAGCGATTTAATTTCTTTTGCCCTTTTGTTTGCTGCATCAATAACAGATTTTTCCTTGAAAGCACGTTGCTTTAAGTTTTCGTTTAGAACCTTCTTCGCAGAAACAGTAGCAATGACAGCTTTTCCTTGCGGAATAAGAAAGTTTCGTCCATAACCGTTTTTCACATTAACAATATCATCTTTAAATCCAAGATTCTGAATATCCTCTTTTAAAATTAATTCCATAATTATGTGTTTTGTTATTTTAACATATCAGCAACATATGGCATCAAAGCCAAATGACGGGCTCTTTTTACTGCTACAGAGACTTTGCGTTGATACTTTAATGAGGTTCCTGTAAGCCTTCTTGGTAAAATTTTTCCTTGCTCATTGACAAATTTCAATAAGAAATCAGAATCTTTATAATCTATATATTTTATTCCTGATCTTTTGAAGCGACAATACTTTTTTTGCGTTGAAGTATCTATGTTTAATGGGGTTAAATAACGTATTTCCCCTTCCTTTTTTCCAGAATTTTGTTCTTCTATCTTAGACATTATTTATGATTTTGCTTTAATTCTTTTTTTCCTTTTTTCTGCCCATGCTTGTCCATGTTTATCTAATTTTACTGTCAAATAACGCATTACACGCTCATCGCGTCTAAATTCTACTTCTAGGGCAGGGATAGCATCGCTTGATGCAGCAAATTCAAAAAGATGATAGAAGCCACTTTTTTTGTTTTCTATAGGATAGGCTAGTTTTTTAAGTCCCCAATTTTCCTGATTGGAAATCGAACCTTTTTGAGACTTAATTAGATCTATATATTTTTGAACTGCTTCCTCAATCTGAGTTTCAGAAAGAACGGGATTTAAAATGAAAACAGTTTCGTATTGATTCATAATATTATTTTAGGATTGCAAAAATACGTTTCTGATTATTTAAACCCAAACAAATCAACGATTATTATTAATATTAAATTCAACTTATTTTTAGTTATATAACGTTTTCACAATTTTGTTATTTACTTTTTAAATAGAATTTAGAAATATATCTGCCTTTCATTTATTAATGTGGATCAACATCAAAATTCACTCTTATATTTCTAAAGGCAGCTATAGCTTGAAAACTTTTGTAAGTTTTTTTAAGGAGACTTTTTACTTGATTTGAATTTAATTTATAATCTATTTTAATTAGTAATTGTTTAATAAACTGATTTCTTACTCTGCTAATAGCAGGAAAAACGGGTCCCAAAACTGAACCTCGATAAGATTGCTTAAATACATTTGAAAACCATTCTGATGAGATGTTTAGTGTTTCATATTGACGGCTTTTAAAAGTTATTCTTATAATTCTAAAATAAGGTGGATAATGATAATTTTTACGCTCTATTTCTTGAGATGTGTAAAGACCTTCATAGTCATGCTCCAATACATTTTTCAATATAGGATGATGAGGTTGAAAAGTCTGTATTATAACCTTCCCTTTATTATCTGATCTTCCTGCGCGTCCTGCTACTTGACATAACATTTGATAACTTCTTTCATGAGCCCTAAAATCTGGTAGGTTTAAAACATGATCAGCATTAATGACTCCAACTAGTAAAACATTTTTAAAATCTAATCCTTTTACAACCATTTGAGTACCTACTAAAATTTGAACTCTTTCATTCTCAAAACCTTCTATAATTTTATCAAAATCCCATTTACCCCTTGTGCTATCCCAATCCATTCTACCTACTGAGGCTTTCGGGAAAAGTTTTTTAATCTGTTCTTCAATTTGTTGAGTACCATAACCTTTAGTTGATAATGTTGTCATTCCGCAAGAGTGACAACTAGTTGGCATGGAAATGTTATATCCACAGTAATGACAACACAATTGATTTTTCACCTGATGATATGTGAGTGAAACGTCACATTGAGTACATTGTGGAGAATATCCACAACTAAGACATTCCAAGATAGGTGCATAGCCCCTTCGGTTTTGGAATAAAATTACTTGTTTTCCAAGAGTTAAAGTTTCACTTATAGATTCAACAAGATTTTCAGAAAAAACACCTCTCATGTTTTTTTTTCGATGTGCCTCTTTAAGGTTAACAAGTTCAATTTTAGGTAAAGAGACACCAGCAAAACGTTCTTTTAATTTTACCCAACCATATTTTTCAGTTCTAACATTTTCTGCTGTTTCCATAGATGGCGTTGCTGATCCCAATAGTACTTTAGCTTTCATA
>MDTB01210644.1_pt1 | contig 11439 bp, 11 predicted proteins | sample 811161 | NCBI WGS metagenome assembly MDTB01 (sample SAMN05326650, study PRJNA326480) | marine metagenome | isolation source: seawater | place: Mediterranean Sea | collected 2009
CACCGCATTAACAAAACAACCAGGGGCATATTGACTGTAAACTGGTTCACGATTACCCGCGCGCTGTTCAAGGCCAACACTTTTGGTAGTAATTACCCCAATTTGAGGAATATCATCAAACGTGGCTTGGATTATTGAAGTCGCCGTGGTGACAATGCCAGAGGGAATTGTAAATAGACCAGATATCTTTTTACCGAGAAATTCTGTATTCAAGTTGATTAGCTCAAAGTAAATTAAAAACACATCGTTATACTTTAAATTATACCGATTTTTATCACATTAATCTGCTTCCTTTGTTGGCTATTTTAATTATTTTGCAAAACCCTCAGAAAAAAACCTCGGTAATTTTGGTATAGTCCTTAGAATATACAAATTGCTACATGATTTTATACAAAAGGAATGTCGTATCGTGCTTATTATAAGTAGATTTTTTATGCCTGCCTGCCTAGGAATCTTGATCTCTCTAAATGCGGTTTTGGTTTATTCTGACTCCCTCGACAACCCAATTCTAGATAAAAATGCACGCTTTCACCCCGTAGTCAGCCAACTCGGTATGGTAGTTTCACAAGAAGAAATTGCTAGCAAAGTGGGGGCCGATATTCTTGAAGCAGGTGGCAACGCTATCGATGCGGCTGTAGCCACAGGTTTTGCCCTAGCGGTTACATTGCCCAGAGCGGGTAACCTTGGTGGCGGGGGTTTTATGCTTGTTCATCTGGCTGATAAAAATAAAACCATTGCTATCGACTATCGTGAAATGGCACCTTCCACAGCCAGCAGGGATATGTTTCTTAATCAAGAAGGTAATGTCGATAACCAAAAAGCACGTTACAGCGCTCAATCTTCCGGTGTACCCGGTACGGTTGCTGGTCTACTTTATGCCCTAGATCACTATGGAAGCATGTCAATTAAAGATGTTCTTAAGCCTGCAATAAAATTGGCTAGTCAGGGTTTTGAGGTTAATTATGATCTGTCTGATTCACTACTCCAAAGCAAACAGCGATTACAACAACACAGCGCCTCTAAAAACTACTTTTACAAGCCTGATGGTAGTCACTACAAACCTGGCGATTTATTTATACAGTCTGATTTAAGTGCAACTCTACAAAGAATATCAAAGCAGGGTACAGACGGCTTCTATAAAGGAAAAACTGCTGATCTAATAGTGGATCAAATGCAACGATCGGGTGGCCTAATATCACTTCAAGATTTAGCCGGTTATAAGGTTATAGAGCGAAAGCCAGTTTGCGGAACCTACAGGGATCACAAAATTTGCGCCATGCCGCCGCCCTCATCTGGCGGTATACATTTGGTACAGATGTTAAATATTCTAGAAAACTTCGAGCTAATGCCAATGGGCCATAACTCAGCGGCTTATATACATCATTTAACTGAAGCTATGCGCTCTGCCTACGCTGATCGTAGCCTTTATTTAGGCGACCCAGATTTTACTCCAGTACCGATTAATCAGCTTATTGATAAAAACTATGCCAAAGCTCTAAGCCAGCAGATCAATCCTCATAAAGCACGCCAGTCAAAAGATGTTTATCCAGGACTGGAAAAATGGGTAGCTGCCAAAAACTCTGAAAGTGAAGAAACTACCCACTATTCTACATGGGATAAGCAGGGCAATATAGTGACAAATACTTACACCCTTAATTTTGCCTATGGCAATGGTATAGCGGTTGATGGCGCGGGTTTTTTACTTAATAACGAGATGGATGATTTTTCTGCTAAACCAGGTACTGCTAATGGTTATGGCCTGATAGGTGGCACAGCCAATGCTGTTGAACCTTATAAAAGACCACTATCATCTATGACACCCACCATTGTATTTAATGCCAATAACAAACCAACACTGGCTTACGGTAGTCCAGGCGGAAGTACAATTATCACTATTGTTTTGCAGATGATTCTAAACAGTATCGAATTTGATATGGGTATTGCTGAAGCCACTTCAGCCGCTAGAATTCATCATCAGTGGCTTCCAGATAGGGTCTTTTATGAAAAAGGAATCTCAGTTGATAGCCTGCGCCTGCTTAAATCAATGGGGCATGATATTTCAACCTCTTCACGGGTTCTTGGTTCCACTCAAAGCATTGCTACCAATGGTCAATACCTAGTTGGCAGTGCAGATCCCAGACGCCAGGGTGCAGCAGCTATTCCACAAGGTAATTGATCCTTGAAGAAAAATTAAGACTGACCATTAAGGTATTCTTTGTAAGTGTCTTCAGATATATCAATAGCAGCATTTCTTAGTTCATCCGTCACATCAACTAATTCAGGGTATTTGGGTTGGGTCATAAACTGAGCAAACCAGTTGAGTAGAAGCTCATCATCATCTAATGTTTTGTTTAGCAGCTCTCTAATTTGTTCTAAATAAGCACTAGAAATAGGTTGGTTAGCCATATCTGGCGTTAGGACTGGATCTTTAAACGTATCATTGTTTTTGCCCATGCTCATTAGTTCTGTAGCGAGATCATCGAGCATTTCGGTAACAGTAGGCGCTCGGAAACCAATAGAGTAGGTAGTGCATTCTCCTATAGCGACACCGTGGTGACTGTGTTTAGGTGGCAAATACAGCATATCGCCACAATTAAGTGTCCACTGGTGATGGAACTGCTCGTTGGCAAGAATACGCAAATTTGGATGGGGTAATAGGGCACTATCTTGATCGCAGAGTCCACCGACAGACCATTGGCGTTGACCCTCACCCTGTAATAGAAAAACATCATAATTATCATAATGAGGGCCGACATTGCCACCATCAGTGGCATAACTCACCATAATATCGTCTATACGCCAGCGCGGTAGAAAGCCAAAATGATCTAGAATATTGGCAACTTCCGGTATCCATAGGTCAACTGCCTGAACTAATAATGTCCACTCTCTCTCAGGGAGTGATTGAAAACGTCGTTCTTCAAAAGGGCCATGTTCTATTTGCCAATCACTGCCAACCACTAACCTAGATTCTACATCAGGTTCTAAGGCTAAACCGGCTATATCATTGCCATCAACCGGTGGCTGAAAATTGGGTATCGCATTGCGGATCAATAAAGGTTTTTTCTGCCAGTACTCTGCGAGAAACTGCTGTGCTGTTATATTGCCTAGTACTGGAAAGCTCGACATGGGTCTATTTAGATCTTTTTCGCTTGTTCTATCGCATTACCAATATAGGTACTGGGTAACATAGCGATAAGATCAGCTTTGGCCTGATCGGGCATATCTAACCCCTCTACAAAGGCCTTTATGGTCGCTTGATCGATTGTATTGCCTCGTGTAAGGGCTTTAAGTTTTTCGTAAGGCTTGTCAATGCCATAGCGACGCATTACTGTTTGAATTGGCTCTGCGAGAACTTCCCAGCAGTTATCCAGATCTTCTTGTAAACGATCCTTATTGAGCTCAAGTTTACCTAAACCTTTATTAAGTGAAGCATAGGCAATCATTGAATAGCCCATACCGACGCCCATATTACGTAATACCGTGGAATCGGTAAGATCACGCTGCCAGCGCGAGATAGGTAATTTGGCGGTTAAATGACCGAAAAGGGCATTGGCTAGGCCCATATTGCCTTCAGCATTTTCAAAATCGATAGGATTTACCTTGTGCGGCATAGTTGATGAGCCAACTTCACCAGCAATGGTTTTTTGCTTGAAGTAACCCAATGAAATATAACCCCAGATATCCCGCGCAAAATCGATCAGAATGGTGTTTGAACGCGATAGGGCATCAAATAGCTCTGCCATATAGTCATGAGGCTCTATTTGCGTGGTATAGGGGTTAAAACTCAATCCTAAGCTTTCGATAAACTGCTGGGCATTATTTGCCCAGTCAATATCAGGGTAAGCAGAAAGGTGAGCGTTATAGTTACCCACTGCGCCATTGATTTTACCAAGCAGAGGCACTGCGTTAATTTGATCTACCTGACGACGTAATCTATACACCACATTAGCTATTTCTTTTCCTACAGTAGTTGGAGATGCGGTTTGACCATGAGTACGTGACAACATGGGTACATCAGCAAATGATTTTGCCATTTTAGCCAGTTTGTCGGTAATTTCTGTAAGGGCTGGCACAACCACTAAATCACGACCCGCTTTAAGCATTAGTGCATGGGATAGGTTATTAATATCCTCAGAGGTACAGGCAAAATGAATATATTCACTGACCGCATTTAATTCGGCATTGTTGGCTATAGTTTCTTTGATAAAGTATTCAACCGCTTTAACGTCGTGGTTAGTAGTACTTTCTATCTCTTTTATTCGCTGTGCCTGCTCAACGGTAAAATTATCAACCAGATCATTTAAAACCTGATTAGCTTCATCAGAAAATGGTTTTACCTCAGAAATTTGCGAGTGCTGGCTTAACTGCTGTAACCAGCGAACTTCAACTAAAACACGAAAACGAATTAAGCCATATTCGCTAAAGATATCGCGAAGCTGAGATGTTTTTGAACCATAGCGGCCATCGATTGGGGAAACCGCGCTTAGTGCTGAAAGAGGCAAATCTTGCATAAGATAGATAGTTCCAAAAAAGAGTGAAAATTTTAATCGCCAATTATAACTGTTTTATAAATAGATTTCAGAGTTGTGTTACAGAGTAAAAACTATTTTTCAAAGCTGGTTAATTACTTTAAGAAATGCTTTTCGCTGCATTAAAAGATGGCGTCTTTTGCCACCGAGCTGTCGCCAAAGAAAAGCATTTCTTATGGCTGAAAAAAGCATACAGCGTATTCTGGCAGCGACTGCTGACTGTTGTAAATAAACGGCAGAACCCATTACCTGTATTCGCAGGCGCATATTGCTGATAGTGTCTTGATAGAGAGAACCAACATTACTATATACATTGTCATGAGTAATGGAAAAATGCTCGGCCTGTTGCCGCGCATTATCAATGCCATTCTCAATTTTTGTTAGCAGTTCATTATCATTAGAAAGCTTACTGGCTAGATGAATGGACGACATCACATAGCCTATAACTTCTTTATATTTTGATTCGGATACGTTGTTAGCATTTTCTAAGAACATTTTCATACTATCCAAACCATCCTGTAGATTGTCGATAGAACCATACAGCTGATCTAGGCTATCAGGATCCTGATTAAGTAAGGTAGACATAGCAAATGACATTGTTTCTTTATCTGAAACGCCGTTATAGGCAAGCTTATACACTTGATTTGAAGCCTGAAAGATAGCGGCCAATGCCAGCGCCTGTTGTTTTGATGGTTTGGAAAACAAATTATTTATCTCTACAAATATTTATATTAGCCTATGATCGCCATGCTTTATCAATCACGCCGCCACCTAAACATTGATCATTTTGATAGAACACCACCGACTGACCCGGGGTTATAGCCCGCTGAGGTTGATCAAACACTACATAGCAGGCACCAGATTTATCCAAAGTTAACTTACAACGTTGATCGGGTTGCCGATAACGAGTTTTAGCATAGCACTCAAGCTGTCCCAATGGCGCATCATTGATCCAATGTATGCCTGAGGCAGTTAAGTTATTATTGAACAGAAGAGGGTGCTCAGTACCCTGACCCACAATTAAAATATTATTTTCAAGATCTTTCTCTAAACTAAACCAAGGCTCATCGCTGGCATCTTTAACCCCACCAATACCAAGACCTTGGCGCTGCCCAAGCGTATAAAACATAAGCCCTTGATGCTCGCCCATATCGACCCCATCAGGCGTGAGCATTCGTCCCGGCTGGGCGGGAAGGTATTGCTGTAAAAAGTCACTAAAGCGCCGTTCTCCAATAAAGCAGATGCCAGTACTGTCTTTTTTCTTGGAGGTGACAAAGCCATTTTTTTCTGCGATTTCTCTTACTTCAGATTTTTCTAATTCTCCTATCGGAAAAAGTGAACGATTTATTGCCGACTCATTGACCGCATGTAAAAAATAACTTTGATCCTTGTTATTATCTAAGCCCTTCAAAAGAGTAGCCTGCCCATTATTATTGCCGCGACGAACATAGTGACCAGTGGCTATATAGTTAGCACCCAACATTTCGGCGTATTCGAGAAACACTTTAAATTTTATTTCTCTATTACACAGAATATCTGGGTTAGGGGTTCGTCCAGCCTTATATTCTGCTAAAAAGTGCTCAAAGACATTATCCCAGTAGTCAGCGGCAAAGTTTGCCGTATGCAGTGGTATACCAATCTTATCGCATACCTGCTGAGCATCCTCTAGATCTTGAATGGCTGTACAGTATTCTGAACCGTCATCCTCATCCCAGTTTTTCATAAATAGCCCCTCAACCTGATAACCCTGCTGTTTTAGAAGTAGGGCTGCGACCGAGCTATCCACGCCGCCGGACATGCCGACTATTACTTTTTCTAAGCTACTCATTAATCGTTGTTTGTGCCTTAGTTTTGAGGTTGCACACTATAAGCGGTTACGAAATATTTCCAAAGGAAAAATCGAACCCTGATTGAAGTCATTGATGCAGGAGATAACCAGCTCACTGCGAAGACGGTCACTATTGCTTGTAATCTGTTCCATAGTTAACCAAAGAACCTCGTCAATATCTGGATCAATGCATGCTTGCTCATCATGAGAAATCTCACGGGCGGAAAAAGCTAGGCGATAATAAGTAATACCGCTTACTTTTGCTTTGCTACTGTATATACCTATAAGGTTTTCAATTTCTACGTTCCAGCCGGTTTCTTCATAGGTTTCTCTGATTGCGGCGTCGATAATATCTTCACCGGGTTCAACATGGCCAGCGGGTTGATTGATTACACTACGACCGAATTCTGTCTCTTTTACCATCAAGAAGTTGTTATCGCGCTTAACTACCGTGGCCACTGTCAGATGAATTTTATCGGGCATCGCTGTTTTATTCCTTTAGAAACTGATTATAAAGCTCATTAGCATTACGAGCTTGAAACTGTTTTATCTCACCCAGGGATAATTGATTTAAGCTGAGATTGCCAATACGGCTGCGAACAAGTCGTAATGTAGGCAATCCAACAGCAGCGGTCATACGCCTTACTTGACGATTTCGACCTTCATTGATAGTTAACTCAAGCCAGCTATCAGTCACTGTTTTTCGCTCTCTAATAGGTGGCACTCTTGACCAGATTTTGGGCGGCTGTATAGGTTTACAACTCACCGCGCATGCCGGCCCATCTTTTAACTGAACACCTGACTTAAGTTGCTGACAATGAGCGCTATCTACCTGTCCCTCAACCTGTGCCCAATATGTTTTATTGAGTTTGTGTGTTGGATGGCTGATTAGGGACTGAAGTTGTCCATCATCGGTTAATAACAATAAGCCTTCAGAGTCATAATCTAAACGACCAGCTGGGTAGACACTCTTAATTTTTATGAAATCAGCAAGCGTTTGCCGACCTGCTTCATCAGTAAATTGACTTAACACATGGAAGGGTTTGTTAAATAAAATCAATTTTGACACTGTTTTACCTCTAAAACGCATATTCTATAGGAAACAGGGTTAAAAAAGCGCGTAAAACGTGTAAAATGTGCGTCTTAAATATTTTAGAAGCATTTCATACTCACAACATCACTCCTTGGAGAATCTTAATGGGATATCAGCACATCCAGATTCCGCAATCTGGCGAAAAGATTTCAGTCAATAGCAACCTTAGCTTAAACGTTCCTAACAACCCAATTATTCCTTATATCGAAGGGGATGGTATTGGTTACGATATCACTCCAGTGATGATCAAAGTTATCGATGCGGCTGTTAAAAAAGCCTACAACGGTGACAAAGAAATTTCATGGATGGAAGTCTTTTGTGGTGAGAAAGCTGCCGATAAATACGATGGCGATTGGTTTCCTGCTGAAACGCTAGAAGCTATTAAAGATTATGCCGTATCAATTAAAGGCCCATTAACTACACCTGTAGGTGGTGGCTTTAGATCTCTCAATGTTGCGCTTCGTCAAGAGCTAGATCTCTTTGTTTGCCAACGTCCAGTGCGTTGGTTTACGGGTGTTCCATCACCCGTAAAAGAGCCTAACAAGGTTGATATGTGTATTTTCCGTGAAAACTCAGAAGATATTTACGCCGGTATCGAGTGGCGTGCAGGTACTGAAGAAGTCGGTAAGGTTATCGACTTCTTGCAAAATGAGATGGGTGTTAAAAAGATCCGTTTTGACGAAAACTGTGGTATTGGTGTTAAGCCGGTATCGGAGCAGGGTACCAAACGCTTAGTATCAAAAGCTATCCAATATGCAATTGATCAAAACAAGCCTTCTGTAACTCTTGTTCATAAAGGCAATATTATGAAGTTTACCGAAGGTGCTTTCTGTGACTGGGGATACGAAGTTGCTCGTGAACAGTTTGGCGCTGAGCCACTAGATGGCGGACCTTGGCATGTTATCAAGAACCCTAACACCGGTGAGCAGATTATCATTAAAGATGTTATTGCTGATGCCATGCTGCAGCAAATTATTCTTAGACCCGATGAGTATAGTGTGCTTGCAACACTTAACCTTAACGGTGATTATATTTCTGATGCTTTAGCCGCTCAGGTGGGTGGAATTGGTATTGCTCCTGGCGCAAACCTTTCTGATGATGTTGCTATCTTTGAAGCGACACACGGTACAGCACCTAAGTATGCAGGACAGGATAAAGTTAATCCGGGCTCATTGATTCTCTCTGCAGAAATGATGCTTCGTCACTTGGGTTGGTTTGATGCAGCAGATCTTGTTGTCTCTGGTATCGAAGGCGCAATCTCAAATAAGACTGTTACCTATGATTTCGAACGATTAATGGATGATGCAATACTGCAATCATGCTCTGAATTTGGCGACGCAATTATCGCCAATATGTAACACCAACAACAAGCTGCCCTAATTTATCATCCATCAAATTAGGGCAGCTTATTATTATTCAGCATCTTTGAAGCTGTAATTAGTAAACCTTTTTTTTATTCCTCAGTTTTTTCTCTTCAAATACTGGAACAACCTTTTCAGCATGTAAACCCTTATCACCTTGTTTTACTTCATAGTTGACGACTTGACCCGACTTTTGTGTCTTGTAACCATCACTAACAATAGAGCTATAATGAACAAATATATCTTGAGCGCTATTATCATTGACAATAAAACCAAATCCTTTTGCATTACTAAACCATTTAATCGTCCCTGAATCTGCCATAATGTATCGCCTTCTTCCTTGTATAAGCAGTTAAATAGAGTGACAAATAACCACTCAACCTAAGTATAGTAAGAAATTGATTGTTTTTAGTCTAAGGGCATACCTTTTTATTTATTATGTAAAGTTCTACCATTGAAACCCTTGTGGTATAAAATTATTATTGCGTATGAAAATTATGGTCGAATAATATGAGTGAAAAAAATCAAACCCCATTTTATGATCATGGGGATACAGCGATCCAGGAAGCTAGACCACAAATTAAAGAACCGCCTATGTATCAGGTGATTCTTTTGAATGATGACTACACTCCAATGGATTTTGTGGTGGAGCTTTTGGTGCAATTTTTCTTTCACTCAACCGAAAAGGCGACCAAAATAATGCTTGATATACATCATTCAGGCAAAGGTGTTTGCGGTATTTACACTGAGGATGTAGCCGCTACAAAGGTGTCTCTGGTAAATGAGTATTCTCAGAGTAACCAGCATCCATTGCGCTGTGAATTTGAACCCTGTAATCAAAAAGAGTCCTAACTATGCTCAGCAAAGATTTAGAATTAACTCTCAATCGTGCCTATAAAAATGCACAGGAGAAACGCCATGAATTTATGACGGTAGAACATCTATTGCTGGCTCTACTAGATGATAAATCAGCGGTTCAAGTTTTGAGCGCCTGTGGCGTTGATCTGAGTATATTAAGACAGGACCTAATCGAGTTTATTGACGCAACGATTTCAAAAATTCCTAAGACACAGGGTCAATATGAAGAGATTGAAGTCCAGCCCACCCATGGCTTTCAGCGCGTTCTTCAAAGAGCTGTTTTCCAAGTCAGCTCTAGCAGCAATGAAGAGGTTGTTGGAGCCAATGTTATTGTCGCTATTTTTAGCGAGCAAGAAAGTCAGGCAGTTTACTTTTTACGTCTACAAAATATTGCACGTATAGATGTGGTTAATTTTATAGCACATGGCATCTCCAAAGTACCTAATGATGATATGTCGGTTGACGGCATAGAGTCGGATTACCATCAAGCTGACAAACAAACAGATGAGTCATCGACTGACGGACAGCTTTTAGCTCAATTTACTATTAACTTAAATGATAAAGCAGAGCAGGGTGACCTCGACCCATTAGTGGGTCGGGCCAAAGAATTAGACCGTGTCGGGCAAACCCTTATTCGCCGCCGTAAAAACAATCCTTTATTGGTGGGTGAGTCTGGGGTTGGTAAAACTGCTATAGCTGAAGGGCTTGCTCTGTTAATTGTTGAAGGTAATGCCCCAGAACCATTACTCGACTTTACCATTTACTCCCTTGATCTCGGCGGTCTTCTTGCCGGCACTAAATATAGAGGTGATTTTGAAAAACGCTTAAAAGGTTTGGTCAATGAATTACTTGATCGAGACAAAAGCATTTTATTTATTGATGAAATCCATACCATTATTGGTGCTGGTTCAGCTTCCGGTGGTGTAATGGATGCCTCTAATTTATTAAAACCCCTTTTGTCATCGGGTGAATTAAGGTGCTTTGGTTCTACTACCTTTCAAGAATATAGAGAGTTTTTTGATAAGGATCGTGCACTTTCACGTCGTTTCCAAAAAGTTGATGTGGTCGAGCCCTCTGCAGCCGAGACCTATTTAATTTTAAAAGGCTTGCGCGAAAAATTTGAAGATCACCACAATCTTAAATACACCAATACTGCACTCAAGGCTGCTGCTGATCTTTCTAGTAAACATATTACTGATCGCTTCTTGCCCGACAAGGCAATTGATGTGATTGATGAAGCGGGTGCCTTTCAGCGTCTACAACCTAAAAGTCGGCAGAAAAAAAACCATCGGTGTATCCGATATTGAACTAATTATCGCCAAAATAGCGCAAATTCCCGCTAAGACGGTTTCTTCTTCGGATAAATCTAAACTTAAGGGTTTAGATGATCAACTTCGTCTAGTGGTATTTGGTCAAAACCCTGCCATCGATGCTCTTACGAGTGCTATTAAACTTGCTCGCGCAGGTCTTAGAGAAGGGGAGCGACCCATTGGTAGCTTCTTATTTGCTGGACCTACGGGTGTCGGTAAAACAGAAATGAGTCGTCAGCTGGCTAAATTATTGGGTATACCTTTAATTCGCTTTGATATGTCGGAGTATATGGAGCGACATGCAGTATCGAGGCTTATTGGTGCACCTCCGGGATATGTCGGCTTTGATCAAGGCGGTCTGTTAACCGAAGCCGTGGCTAAGCAGCCCCATGGTGTGGTACTGCTTGATGAGGTAGAAAAAGCCCACCCAGATATCTTTAATTTATTACTGCAGGTAATG
>MDTB01113459.1_pt1 | contig 11438 bp, 10 predicted proteins | sample 811161 | NCBI WGS metagenome assembly MDTB01 (sample SAMN05326650, study PRJNA326480) | marine metagenome | isolation source: seawater | place: Mediterranean Sea | collected 2009
AAGATCAAATAAGTATGCATTTTCTTCAAAGAATTCATTAAATGAATTATTTATATTTCTATAAACACAATGTGCACCCATTGCAAAATATTTATCAATGTCTTTTATTATTAAACCCTTATCATCAAGCTCTCCTCTGTTGCTCAACGCAAAAAAATGAGGTCTAAAGTTGATATCAAGAATGCTTTTTATAATACAGTCCATATCTTTAGAGCCAGAGTCTTGATTTGGTGTTGGTATACACTGGTCAATAATTAAGATATTCCCTCTTACATACCTATCTTTATTTTGAGCTTTAGAACTATGCCTACTAGGAAAATTTGATAACTCATCAACATGTTTTTTAATAAACTTTGACCGATTAATTTTCTGATATTTTTTTATACCAGAATTGACATTGGTACCGTTAGTAGCACCTTCAGCATGAATTACTGTTGAGGTTGGATTAACAAAAACTCTTTTTCCCAGATTTTTTCTTATATCCATACATAATGAGGTATCTTCATAATATGCAGGTGAAAACCTTGAATCAAAACCACCTAAAATTTGGAAGTCTTTATTGCTTATAAATAATGCTGCCCCAGATACATAGTCAACTTCTCTCAGGTATCTAAATACACTTTCGCTTGCAAAAGCAGACTTACCAATATTTTCTGCATGCCCACCTTGAAAGATACCTCCCCCTGACTCTTGTAAAATACCATCTTCATAAATAAGTCTTGACCCAACTATACCAATATCATTATTTTCTTCCATTACACTTACGCATCTATCTGCCCAATAATCAGTAACAACTGCATCTGAATTAAGGAAACATAAAAACTTGCCATTTGCTTGTTCTGCTCCTCTGTTGCAAGTTCCAGTAAAACCAAGGTTATGCTTATTCTCAAAAAGCTTAAATCCTGCATTATCGACGTTAAACACATCCCTAACTTTCTCTGGACCCTCATCATCAACAACAATAACTTCATATCTCAATTCAATTTGAGCCTCCTGAATTGAATATAAGGCTCTAGCTAAAAAGTCCAATTTTCCAAATACGGGAATAATTATTGATAATTCAACATCATCAGACTCTTGATTAAGTCTTATCTTATTACTTGCAACTTTAGAATTTGCAATTTTAAGAAACTTAGAGAATTGCTTAATATGAATTGTATTTAACGAATTTTTAGAATTTCGGATTATGAGTGATCTAACCTTTGGGATTACTTGTTTAATTTTTTTTGCACTTGAAATTAATGGATAAAGTAATCTATATGTTAAAGAATGAGTTCTTAAATAAAGAGGAAGAGATCTTATAGTCAAAACCTCTTGTCTTATTTGATCTAATTTCTCATTAATGCTAAAAAATTGGTTAGGTCTTTCATGGCCATTGCTTGAAAGTGATGAGAAAACCTCAATAAATTTGTTCATTTGATCTTTTGAAAGAAATTCACCAGAAAATGAATCTAGGAAAGATTTTTGTGTAAGTTCAGAGGAAATAAATTTTTCTTCAAAAACTTCATCATTTAAGAATTCATAAGTAAAAATGTCTTCTAAATCTTTAAATGAGATTCTTTCTTGATTATAAAAAATCCTATAAATTACCTCACATTTTGATACAGATATCTGCTTAATAAAATCTTTGTTAATTGTTTTATGATCAATAAAATAATTATCATTAAGTTGTTTTTCATAAAAAATAGGAATGAAAATAGTGGAGTCTTCTTCCAGATCATATATTTCAGAAATATTACCATCGATATATTGAAGAGTATTCGAAGAGTTCAAAAGATTTTTATTAAAGATGTCACATAACTCCTCAGAAATATAATTATTTGCAACTAAATAGTACTTCAAATTAATTCTCCTTTTTTATCTTTATCACTTGTAATAATATCTAAATCAAATTTTTCCCAGTCTATATTTATTTTAGGATCACTAAAAAGTATAGTTTTTTCTGAATCTTTTTTATAAAAATTAGTTGTTTTATAGCATACTTTTGCACTTTGACTTAATGTTAGGAAAGCATGACCAAATCCTTCAGGAATCCATAACTGTTTTAAATTCTCTCCTGATAAGATTTCTCCTACCCATTTTAAGTATGTTTTAGAATCCTTTCTTAAATCAATAGCGACATCAAATATTTTACCTTCCTCAACTCTTACAAGTTTACCTTGGGCAAAAGGATCTGTTTGCAAATGAATACCTCTTAGAACTCCTTTTTTTGAAAAAGAAACATTATCCTGAACAAATTCAATTTTCCCTCCTACTTGTTCATTAAATGTCCTTTGGTTATAGGATTCCATGAAGTATCCTCTCTCATCAGAGTGTTTAATTGGCTCGAGGAGAAAAACATCATTAATTTCTAGATTTGAACATTTCATGGTTTCAACTTTTTATATATGTATTTATTGTATTCATTATCTGTCTTGTCAATTTTTTTTAAAAGATCGTCTGGAAGAATCCATTCCTTTCTAATTGATATCTCTTCAGGACAAGAAATCTTTTTACTTTTATTTTGCTCAAGTTCATAAATAAAGTTTGATGCTTCCATAAGAGACTTGGGTGTTCCAGCATCTAACCAATATGAATCCTTAGGTATTATTTCAACTGATAAATTTCCTTTATTTAAATAAATGTTATTAAGATCAGTTATTTCTAACTCCCCTCTAGGAGAAGGTTTAAGTCTCTTTGCATATTCAACAACATCTTGGTCATAAAAATATATTCCTGTGACTGCATAATTTGATTTAGGATTCTTAGGCTTCTCTTCAATAGAAATTACTTTGTAATCGTCATTGAATTTAACAACACCAAACCTTTCTGGATCTCTAACCTTATAAGCAAATATAGATGACCCAAGATTGCGTTGCACTGCTTTTGAAATTTTGTCTATGAAGCTTTCTCCAATGAAAATATTATCTCCCAGAATAAGACAGCATGCTGATCCATCCAAGAAATCTTCAGCGAGCAAGAATGATTCTGCTAGACCATTTGGGTTTCCTTGAACTATGTAGGTAAAACTTAGTCCAAACTCTGAACCATCACCAAGAAGCTTTTCAAATAAACCTATATGTTCAGGAGTAGAAATTATACAAATTTCTTTAATATTCATTTCCATCAAAGTGCATAATGGATAATAAATCATCGGTTTGTCATATACAGGCACAAGTTGTTTTGAAATGGCTTTTGTTGATGGATAGAGTCTTGAGCCTGATCCTCCTGCAAGAATTATTCCTTTTCTGTTAATTTTCATAATTACTATCTATAAAATCTTTCAAATAATATTTCCAATCATGAATGTTAACATTAAGAACTTTCTGAATCTTCGAATTATCTAAGTATGAGTATTTTGGTCTTTTTGCCAGAGACTTAAATTCCTTAGATGAGATTTTATTAATTGTTTTAAGTTTAAAATTTTTTTTGTCTTTCACATGCCCCAATATAAAATTTCCTATTTCATACCAAGAGCAACTTCCACTCGGAGAAAGATTATAAATACCAAAGTAATTTTCATCTTTAAAATGAAGCACTAACAATTTATTTATTACTGAACTTATAAGTGAAGTAGGGGTAGGAGACCCAATTTGATCACTAACAATATTTAATTCTTTTTTATTCCTTGCAAGCCTTAAAATTGTCTTAGGAAAATTCTTTCCATATTTACCATACACCCAACTAATTCTTAGAATATAAAAATTTTCCATATTTTTTATTATTGATTTTTCTCCGAGATATTTTGTAAGACCATACACATTTATAGGATCCTCTTTTTCATCCTCACTTATTGGCTCACTTATTTTATGATTGAAAATATAATCTGTAGAGAAATGGATGAGAACAACCTTATAATTCTTAGAAAGCCGTGCAAGATTATCGACTGCTAAATGATTTATATTGTCAGCTAGAGATTCATTATTTTCTGCATCATCTACGTTAGTGTATGCAGCTGCATTAATAATTACTTTAGGTTTGAATAGTTTTATTTTTTCCTCTACAAAAGAATAATTTGTTATATCGCATTCCTTTTTTGTAAGAGACAAAATATCATAATTGTTGGAAAGATCTTTATATATCTCTTGTCCGAGCTGACCCCCTGCACCAAGAAGTAAGATTCTATTCATCTAGTCTAAACTGCTATCTTTAAAGCGATCAAGATTTTCTATATACCAGTTAACAGTTTTTAGTATTCCTGAGTCAAACGTTTCAGCTGGTTCCCAATTAAGCTGTTCTTTGATTTTTGTAGTATCTATGCTGTATCTAAAATCATGACCGGGCCTATCTTTAACATTTTCAATTAACTCAGAATATGAATTCATATTTTTAGGCATATTTTTATTTTTCTCTACTGGAAAAACATCATCTAAAATACTACAAATTTTGTTAACGATATATTTATTTGTTTTCTCATTATTACCACCAATATTATAAACCTCGCCAGTTTTACCTCTAAGCATAGTCTTGTATATACCATCACAATGATCCATCACATACAGCCAATCTCTTATATTAGATCCGTCACCATATAGAGGAATTTTCTTGCCATTTATTGCATTTATTATAGTAAGAGGGATTAATTTTTCAGGATTTTGTTTAGGCCCATAATTATTTGAACAATTAGTTGTTATGACATTTAGACCAAAGGTCTTATGCCAAGCTCTCACAAGATGATCAGATGAAGCTTTTGAAGCTGAATAAGGGCTATTTGGACTATATTTATTTGATTCAGAAAAAGGCAGATCATTAAGTTTTAATGATCCATAAACTTCATCAGTTGAGATATGTAAGAATCTAAAATCCTTATATCTTTTTGAGTGTATCAGAGCTTCTTGTAGTAATTTAAAAGTACCCACAATATTAGTTTCTAAAAATTCTTCGGGCGTATTTATAGAGTTATCAACATGACTTTCTGCTGCAAAATTTACTAAGCAGTCAATATTTTTATTTTTTAATATGTCTCGAACAAGTTCTTCATCATTTATATCTCCACAGATGAATTCATAGAGATCATTACTCAAAAGATGCTGATTATTTTTTTCATTTCCTGCATAGGTGAGCTTATCTAGATTAATAACCTTAAACCCTTTTTCAATGAGAAAATTAACAAAGTTAGATCCAATAAATCCTGAACCACCAGTTACCAAAATATTTTTCATAACTATAATTTCCTCATTAACACCATCATAAATAGTGTAATTTCACCCATAAGTGTCTGTCTATAAAATTTATATCTGAACAAGTAGTTTAGTCTTTTTAAAAGGTTTCTACTCTCTCTCATTTTTATAAATATTTCTAAATGATTTTTATTATCAGTTAAAACTATGTTATTTAGTTGTTCAATATTTGCATTTATCCACTTCATCCAGTTACCGTTGTATAAAATGTTAAATCTTTTGAAAAAAGCTTTAAAACCAATATTTGAACCAACAAGATTTTTATCATGAATCCTATATTTTATGAGTGGCTCTTGCTCATAAATAACTTTTCCACCTACAGCTGAGACAAACAAATAAGTAATCCAATCATGACTAACAACAGTTTTACTAAGATCAACCTGTTTCAAAAGATCCTTAGTTTTGGAATTAAATATCATGGTATTGCCACCTGCAATTGATTGAACTAATGCATTTCTAAAAGATGGGCTCCTCTTAAAAAGCGGTGACATTCCTATTTTCTTTCCATAATGATTAACCAGAACAGTTCTTCCACAAAATAGGTTAGGGTTATTCATATTTTGTTTTAAAAGAATATCTATTCCATAACTTAATTTATTCTTAAGCCATATATCGTCCTGATCTGCAAACGCATAAAAAGAATAATCATCAGGAATGTTAATCAGCGTAGATATGAAATTAACTGCAAATCCTTTGTTTGGTCCTTCCAAATATGTTACTGGATACTTTTTAAGAATATGATTTACTTTATTAGTTAAGCTATCATCGCTCAAAAAAACATCAAAATTCTTATAATCTTGTGCAAATATTGAATCTAATTGCTCTTCGAGATATTCAAAATTATCTTTGATGCAAAGGATAATGGCTACTTTATTATTATTCATAACAGCTCAAGTCTGATTCTTAATTAGTATTTTTTCAGTTAAAATCATGGAATGAATTCCTTAACCAAAACTAGCAATAGGATTTTATCATTGATTCTTCTTAACTTCTCATTGATGTCATCAAATGGGAATATGGCAATTTCTTACAGAGATATTTATATAAATTTTGGGATAATTTGGAATACATTTAGTCCTTTAATAATTGTTTATGCTATTAGCTATATTTTTTCAATTGGTTTAAGAGGTACTGGCGGCCTATTTGATATAGAGTATTTCGTTTTTATTTTTTTATTTTGGATAAATCTTTCCACTCTTCTTCAAACTCTTCTTGCTAGAGAGATAAATAGTAACTTTTTTAAATTTAAGACTTATGGGAATATATTATTTATATCAATTGCTCATATTCTTACATCCCTTTTGCAGGCTCTTGCAAGATTCTTTTTTACAATCTTATTAATTTATTCCTTTGGGATTGAAATTAAATTAATGACTTTGGTTATAGGATTTTTTTATATATGCGGATTTGCAGTTACATTTAGCTATATTCTAAAATTTTTATTTGTCGATTCTCAGGTTTTTATAAATTTCACCAACTTTTTCATTCAAGCGCTATTTTTTGCATCAAATATCATCTTTCCAATTACCATAATGCCGGAGCCCCTTAAAAGTTATTTACTTTTTAATCCTATTGTTCACATAAATGAATTTTTGAGAGAGTCTTACCTAGGAATTTATGGTGGTTTTGTTGATTTAAATTATGTTGGTTTCTTCCTATTGTTTTTATTTATAGGGTGTATTTTCGTAACGCTCATGAGGCTAGAGTTGATTTACAAAATGAAATGAATATGTTGCAAGAAAAGGAATATCTAGAGCTTTTGCAAAACTCAAAATCTGTAATATATTTAGAAACTAAGAAATCTTCAATTGACCAATTTGTAATTAACAGAATTTTAAAAAGTAATAAAATTGAAGAGATTTTTTCTCCCTTCTTTTTTAATCCAAGCTTATCAATAAAAGATAATTTTAAATTTCATTGCATATCAAGTGGTATATCAGAAGATGTTTTTGATAATGAATTCTTATCAATTATAAAAAATCTTCCAAGGCTGCCTAAGGAAGAATGCGATCAGAATCTTTGGGATTTTGTATCGATTATTACTTTTTTTAAAGTAATCAAAGGTTTGAAAATTTTGAACTATTTCCCTTTTCCCGACAACAGCCCAAGGTTTAAAAGTTTAACCTCAAATATTGAGATTCAAAAACTATCAAACATTGTTAAACAAATTAGCGAGGAAAATAAATATGTGTTTTTTACAAATAATCTTGCTGTAAAAGCTCAATACTTCGAACAATTTTTTCTCTTTAACAAACAGGATTTTATTGGGTGTTATAATGATTTTAGAGAATTTAGAAGCCAAGTTACATGAATATTTTTAATACTATTGAACATTTTTTAGAAAAATTTGGTGTCAAGAACCTTTCTGCCATAACTTCTATTATTTTTATTTTTGGCATTATTTTTCTTGTAAGCCCATCATATAAATCAACGTCATTAATTAGTGTTCAAGATCAAGATGTATCTACAAATTTCAATAATTCATTATTTAGCTCATTGATCTCCGACTCGCCTGAATCCTTGTATCAACTTAAGTCTTTTCTTGAATCAAATGATGCAAGCTCTCAGTTTTATAATCTGGTAGACGTTGATAAGTTTTATATGTCAAAAGATGTTCGATTATTTTCAAGATATGGAACCATCTTTAAAAAAAGATTTCATGATTATTTTTTAGATATATCCAATGTAAAAATAATTGATGACTCTCAAGCAATTGAGATAGAAACTTATGGTTTTTCATCTGATAATGCATTAAGAGCTAATATAGCTTTAATTTATATTTCCTCGGAGTTCTTTGACAAAAGGGAGAGGCTTTCGGCTACTATTGCTTTAGCAAAGAAAAGATGTGAATTAGCTATTTCAAAATCTGAAGATATCAATGAGGTGTATATTGACCAAAACTTTGGTAACGAAATAAATATTTATGATTTTACTTCAGCAAATGATTTAATTTACTCAAAATCGAGTGCTTTTTATAACAAATGTCTTAATTATTCTCTAGTTGAGGATTCAATATCTCCACAATTGCCAACAAGCACTCTTGCAGATGTAAATTCATCAAGCTCAAAAATGCTTATTAGTGAGATTTTTGATTCAAAAATGGATTCATTATCCATCACAGACAATCTAAGGATTATTGCAGAACCCAAATTAGCAATAAATCCAGAAAGAAAAAGGGTTTTGCTTAAAACTTTCCTTTTCTTTGTTTCAACTTTTTTAGTTTTCTTGATGATTAAGGTTCTAATAAAAATGAGAGATAATTTCATTTATTAAAAAAGAATCCTTATAATCATGAAATGTTTAACTTGAGAAGAAAAGATATTCCGGATTTCAAAGAAGTTTTCTTTTTTTATTTCCTCTTGAATCTTATTTTGCCTATAAATGCTCAAAACATTGATCAGAATTTCTTGAACTCTTTACCTGAGAACCTGAAATCAGAATTAAATATTGATCAAATATCAGACTCATCAATTAATCAAAAAGATTACGAGTCATTTGATTCATCAGTCCAAAAGGAAGAAATAAAAGTTGATGGAAGGCTAGAAATATTTGGATCGACTTTTTTTTCAAGCTACTCATCAACCTTTATGCCAATTAATGACCCCGCAGCTTCATCAAACTATGTTCTTGATGTTGACGACGTAATCTTTATCCAATATTTAGGAGACTCTAATCAGAATTTTGATCTAAGAATTGATAGATCAGGAAGTATTGTATTACCAGAGGTTGGAAAAATTAACTTTGCTGGGCTCTCAATAAATCAAGCTAATGAAAAGTTAAATAATGCTTTATCTAATATTTTGTTAAATACTACAGCAATACTTACACTCCGCGAAGTAAGAGATATAAATGTTCTGGTCACAGGTTTTGTTGTAAATCCAGGTATATATGTTGTAAGTGGTTATTCTAATATCATTCATATTTTAAATTCTGCTGGTGGCGTAGCTGAAAATGGTTCTTACAGGAGCGTCAAAGTAAAAAGAAGGGGCGAAGTTATTCATGAACTAGATTTGTATGATATTTTTGTTTCAGGCGACACAACATCAAATATTTCTCTTCGATCTGGAGATTCCATTATTATAGAACCATCTAATAATTTTATTCCCTTAATTGGTGCTTTTAACAGAGAAGGTATATATGAATTCAAAGATGGTGAAACGGTATCCGATATTATTCAAATCTCTGGTGGAATATCCACTAAGGCTAACAAAGATAAAGAGTTTTCACTGATCAGAGAGGCAGATGACTCTCTTAAAATGATAAATGGAACTATAAACTCTCCAAACAAAATTAGACTTTTTCCAAATGACAGGATATTTGTAAAATATAAAGACTATAACTCTGATGAACTGTTTTTAAGTGAATATGAAGATTTCATTGATGATCCTGTTATTGTTAGTGGAGCCGTTAACTATCCTGGAGAGTATTTTATTGATCAGAATCTGACTCTAGCTGAATTAATAGAGGATTTTGGTGGATTTAAGGAGGATGCCTATATTTTTGGAGCAGCCGTTTTCAATGGAGACGCAAGAGAATTAGAACAAGAATTTAATTCACGACTTTATAATGATGCAATTAAATCATTGGCAAATATAGGTAGTCTTTCTCGAACAGATAATCTTTCATCACTTCCTTCACTACTTGAAGAATTTAAGGAAATTGAGCCCCAGGGCAGAATTGTCACCGAGTTTTCAATTGAAGCAATTAAATTGAATCCTTCCTTAAATTATAAACTTTCCCCAGGAGATAAAATACATGTTCCATACTTTAAAAAAATAATTTATGTTTTTGGTGAAGTCCTTAATCCAGGAACACAAATATTTGATGAATCTTTTAGCGTGAGTGAGTATATAGAAAAGTCTGGAGGCTTAAATGAATATGCTGATAGTTCATCTATAATTATCGTTCATCCAAATGGTGAAAGTGAGAGAATAAGACTAAGAAAATTTTCAAAGAATAGTAGTTCTAATCTATATGCTGGTTCAGTTATTTATGTTCCAAGAGACCTTAAACAAATTGATGGCATTGAACTGGGCTCAGTCCTAGCTCCAATCATGAGTAGTCTTGCAATTTCCCTTGCTTCTTTAAACTCAATTTCAAATAACTAAGATTAATGATTAAGTTTGTCAATCTTTGTAATGAAGAGCCATACAGAGTTTTTAAAAAACTTTATCATAAGGCATTAACTGCTAATCAGGAATCAATTGAAGCAATAGCATTATGCACTTTTAATAGTGCTGAAAAAATGGTCGACTCAAGATTTGTAAATCTTAAGTACATTAAAAACAATGAATGGATCTTTTTCTCAAACTATAACTCTCCAAAAGCGAATGCATTGGATAAATCTAATAACAAAATAAGTGTATTAATGTATTGGCATTCAATAAATGTTCAAGTCAGAATTAAAGCAAATATATTTAAAACAGATGAAGATTTTTCAAATCAACACTTTTTATCAAGAGACAAAAACAAGAATGCTCTTGCCATTAGCTCAAATCAATCTTTTAAAACTGATTCTTTAGATGATGTCAAATCAAAATTCAATGACACACTTAAACAAGATGATCTACTGAGAATTAGACCAAAATACTGGGGTGGATTTTCTTTTATTCCTTATTATTTTGAATTTTGGGAAGGTCAAAAATACAGGCTTAATAAAAGACAAGTTTTTGAACAGAAAAATGGAAATTGGTCTAAATTCAATCTTCAGCCCTAAAATGCTTTTTAAAATATGTCTTTTAGTTTAAAATCCTCATCAATGATTGATGATTACATATATTCCTATTCCCGTTTTTAGTTTCTCCAATATGCACCTACAGTGATTTTATCCTTCATACATAAATAATCTTGAGTCAATACATTGAAAAATAGATCTCAATTAGTTAACTCTAAGATAAAGGCAACTAATGTGATGCTGATTGATGTAAACGGTGAAAAGAAGGGTATGGTAACCTTTGATGAAGCTATAAAAACTGCCCAGAGCCTGTCCCTTGATCTTGTTCAAGTATCCCCAAAAAATACTGAACCAGTTGTTTGTAAGATTTTAGATTATGGAAAACTTGTTTTCACTAAGAAAAAAAATACTCAATCATCAAACTCAAGATCAAAAAAAAGCTCTGTAAAAGAGATTAAATTTAGACCATCTACAGATATTGGTGACTACAATATCAAATTAAAAAAGATAAAAAGCTTTATTCTTGATGGAGATAAGACTAAAATCAGCGTTCGTTTTAGGGGCAGAGAGATATTAAATAGTAATTTAGGTCTTGATCTCTTAAA
>MDTB01132837.1_pt1 | contig 11438 bp, 10 predicted proteins | sample 811161 | NCBI WGS metagenome assembly MDTB01 (sample SAMN05326650, study PRJNA326480) | marine metagenome | isolation source: seawater | place: Mediterranean Sea | collected 2009
ATACTAGTGCTACTGAGTTAGATTTAACCCGTGAAGCTGCTAACGCAGTACGTCTTAAGCGAAACATGATGGGGTCGATAGGTTTTTATGTTCCTAGGGTTTTTACCAAGTTAACCTCTAAGAGGGTTCTAGTGACTGAATGGATTGATGGTATAGCATTTTCCAATCATAAGGCGATACTGGAATCGGGGTTTGATAAAAAAGAGGTTGCTAAAAATCTAGTTATTAATTACTTCAACCAAGCTTATCGTGACGGTTATTTTCATGCTGACATGCATCACGGCAATCTATTCTTGATGAACAATGGCGATATTGCAGTTGTTGATTTTGGTATAATGTGCGAAATCAATAAAAAGCTGCGAATTGCTATTGCTGAGATGTTAATTGCCTACCTGGATCGTGACTATGCTCGCGTCGCCAAGATCCATGTTGACGCTGGTTTAATACCAAAAGATGTGAATATTTATGACTTAGAGTTAACGTGTCAGAGAATTGGTGAGCGCATGGTCGGTGAATCAATTAAGGATATTTCTTTGGCAAATTTACTTACTGATTTAATTGAGATGACAGCGCGCTATAAAATGTCAACTCAGCCTGAGTTATTACTACTACAAAAAACTATTCTATTGGTCGAGGGGGTTGGGGTAATGCTTGATCATGAGTTAAATATTTGGAATATCGCTCAGCCTTGGGTTAAAGAATGGGCGGTAAAAAATATCAGTTTTGATGCAAAAATCCGTGACGCGGTTGTAGATTTTGTCACGGCATTAAAGAATATCGTAAAAAGCAACCTATGACCCTAAAAATTCAATCGAAGCAGCAATACCAGCAGCTTTTGCAACTAGCAGATTCAGATAATGATCAGTTCTGGCAAAATATTGCCAATAAATATCATTGGTTTGAGAGTTTTTCCAACGTTAAAAATGTCAATTTACAAGAAACTAAGCCTAAGATATCTTGGTTTGAAGATGGTAAAACCAACATCAGCTATAATTGCCTTGATTACAATATTGAGTATAATAATCTCGGTAACGAAGTAGCGATAATTGAAGAGGGTAATGATCCTGATCAACCATCATCGCAAGTCACTTATAATCAACTTTTGGTTCGGGTTAGCCAATTTGCTAACTTACTAAAATCGAAAGGTGTAGTGGCGGGAGATCGCGTTTGTATATATATGCCAATGACTGCCAATGCTGCGGTAGTAATGTTAGCGTGCGCTCGTATCGGCGCTATTCACTGCGTGATTTTTGCTGGCTTTTCTGCTAATGCTTTAGCCTCCAGAATCAATGACTGTCAAGCCAAAGTGGTGGTTACAGCTGATGTTTTAAATCGCGGTGCAAAAGAACTTGAATTGGCAAAAATAGTACAAGAAGCCACGGCTCAGTGTCAATCGATTGAAAATATCATTATTGATCAGCGCCTCGGGCAACCAACTAGCCTAAAATTCACTAATATTTATAACCAAGAAGTTCCTGCGCTTGATTGGCAGCAGCATATCTCTGCCCAACCAGAAATTTGCCAGCCTTACCACGCCAACAGCGAAGATGGTCTATTTATTTTATATACCTCAGGTTCAACAGGCAAACCAAAGGGCATTTATCACACTACCGCTGGCTACATGGTTTACGCTGGCTATAGCTTCGCTAATGTTTTTGACTATCAAAAAGGCGACGTTTTCTTCTGCAGTGCCGATGTCGGCTGGATCACTGGTCACTCTTATCTAGTTTATGGACCATTGCTTAATGGCGCCAAAACTCTGATGTTTGAAGGAGTGCCAAATTACCCTGATCCATCACGTTTCTTTCAGGTAATTGATAAGCATCAGGTTAATATTTTCTACACCGCGCCGACCGCGATTCGTGCTTTGATGCAAAAAGATGATAAATATACTCAAGGCCATAATTTATCATCGTTAAAGACTTTAGGAACGGTTGGTGAACCGATCAATGAAGAGGCTTATCAGTGGTACCAGCAGAAATTTGGTAACAATAAATGTCAGATTGTCGATACTTGGTGGCAGACTGAAACTGGCGGCATTATGATCTCTGCATTGTCAGGTCTAACTTCTAGTAAACCAGCCTTCGCCGGTCAGCCACTACCTGGAATTGTGCCGCAAATTGTCAATGATAACGGTCAAGAAATTACCACTAGCGATCAAGTCGGCAATCTCTGCATTTCTAAGCCTTGGCCAAGTATGATCAGGGGTGTTTGGGGTGATGATAAAAAATATTATGATACTTATTTTGCTGATTTTAAGGGTAAATATTTTTCTTCTGATGGTGCTTTTGTTGATCAGGATGGCTTGTTTCGCATAGTTGGTCGCATCGATGATGTTATCAATGTTTCTGGTCATCGATTGGGTACTGCCGAGATTGAAAATGTTATTAATAAAAATAACAATGTCAGTGAGTCGGCGGTGATTGGTTATCCTCATCAAATTAAGGGTGAGGGCATTTGCGCCTTTGTCATCAAAAAGCAAGCTGTTAATATTAATGATCAGGATCTGACTGATATTATTCAGCAAAATATTAGAGCAGAAATTGGTGCCATCGCTAAAGCTGACAAGGTTATCATTGTTGATGATTTGCCAAAGACTAGATCAGGTAAAATCATGCGTCGTATTTTAAAGAAGATTTGCGCTGGTAGCGACGATTTTGCCGATACTACAACTCTGGTTAACCCAGACTGTATCACGCAGATCCAGCAACTATTCTAGCTTGGTTTTTTACAATATCTCTCGCTCAGCATCTTGCAATCACCTTTTTACCCCTAATAATCAGTAGCAAAAAAGGCGCAATATTTTACCAAACCCTTTTTACGCAATTTTTTTTCAGGTTAGATTGCTTTAGGGTTAGTTTTTCCTCCAGTAACTCTTTTTTTAATAATGCACAATAGTAGATCTTGCAAGCTCAAATATCTTACCATAAGAAGCATCAGCAAAATATATTTTTAGCCTACAGTTATATTATACAGTGTATAAAAATAAAGTCAAGTATTTCTTTATTGAATATTTGCTATTTAAAATTAACTGTTATATTTTTAATTAGTTACATTTAATTTAAATTTAATTGGCGTGGTTGGATTCGGGGATTATATAAAAAAAGAAAGTGGCCCTCTTTTATTTGGGCTTTTTGCGGCAGGTGCGAGCATAAGCGCTACATTGGCAGCAAGGCAGGACGATTCAGTGCAAGGTGCTTTACATGAGATGCGAGATAGGTATTCCGGCGAAGTTTTTTCTAGTTGGCGGACGAGTCTAGTTGATGCTCCTATTGATGCCGCTGATCAATATGATGATGTTGAAAATGCAAATATTTTCTGTGCATCCTTTTCTGTTATAGCGCTTATTTCTTTATGCGCTAATAATCGTAAATATAGAGATGGTGCGGCTTTAGCTACATCTGTTGCTAGCTCTGTTGCTCGACATTATTATAATGAGGCGCAAAGGAAGGTTGATGATATTTTGAATGATGATGCGTATCCCTATTCATCAGTTGACTTAATCAAGCAAGAAGTTGCAGATGAAGCTAATTTAGCGCATAATTATCAATTGTCTGTGGTGATTGCGAGTTTTACGTTGGCAGTTATAGCATTTGCTCAAGGATTTGAAAAATGGTATAGCAATTGCCATGATCGTGTTCGGGTTGAGAATAATGCTGATGATCTTGAAAATGAAGCGGGGAATAATCCACCACAAGTATATGTACATAATCCAGAAGCACGGGTTGAGAATAACTTGCCACCAAGATATAATGAAGTTGGAGAGGTTGTTCCTCTTGGAGGAAGGGGTGATAATTCGCCGTCTCTTAGTGGAGACCAGGAGAGTAGTGATAGTGATTCTTATTTTGAAGTACCTCCTCCTGCGTATGAAACTGGGGCTGAAGTTGCGGCGGATAATCCACCTCCTCCTGCGTATGAAACTGGAGCTGAAGAGATTGTTATTGCTCCTGGAGGAAGGGATGACGATTCATCATCTCTTATTGGAGACCGGGAGAGTGGTGGCGGTTCTTATTCTGAAGTTTTTCAGCAAAGTCCACCATCAACAAATATTCACGGAGCAACAATGAGGAGGCGACAACTGCCGCAAATCGAGAGCACATCTCTTTAACATCGTTCTGATATTGTTATTTCAAGCAATTGGAGCTGAATTATCTGGGGTAAGTAGTTAGTTATAATGCAATATTTCTCGCTCAGCATCTTGCAATCACCTTTTTACCCCCAGTAATCAGTAGCAAAAAAGGCGCAATAATCTTACCAAACCCTTTTTACGCAATTTTTTTTCAGGTTAGATTGCTTTAGGGCCAGTTTTTCCTCCAGTAACTCTTTTTTAGTAACGCATAATAGTAGATCTTGCAAGCTCAAATATCTTACCATAAGAAGCATCAGTAAAATATATTTTTAGCTTACGATTATATTATACAGTGTATAAAAATTAAGTCAAGTATTTTTCAGGAAAAATAGAATGGTAGTGGGTAGAGGTTTAAGAGTTGCTTAATTCCATTGGTAGTCAATATACGCAATAGTTCTTTCTTATTGAGGCCAGAATCAACTTTCAGGCGGGCAAAGTCTATAACTTCAGTTTCAGTCAAGTTGATGAGCTTTATCTCTTTTTTAAGATTTGTTTCTCAATGGGCTTTTGCGATAGCTGTAAGCGAAGTAGAAAACCAATGTTAGCGCTATCCAGATGAAGAAAGCATTGGCAATAACATGCAGTAACTCAAATACTAAATAGCCGCAAATTAAAATTGCCATTGTTCCTACAACATATGGATAAGGACATTTAAAAGGTCTTTCTACATCTGGTCTTTTGATTCTAAATATTATCATGGCAAGAGCTGCTATCATGAAGGCAAATAAGGTGCCAAAGCTAGTCATGTGGCCTAATGTTTGAATCGGTGTAAAGCCGGATATTAAGGCTACTGCGATAGTTACAATGCCGCAGCTAATATAAGGCGTTTCAAACTTCGAATGCATCTTGCTAAAGACTTTTGGAAGCAATCCATCTCTAGACATCACAAAGAAAATTCGAGACTGACCGAACATTAATACTAGCAGAACTGCTATCATGCCGGCTACTGCGCCAGTTGCGACAATTGCTGATCCAACGTTACTTCCGTTTTGTCTTAAAGCGTAAGCTATAGGTTCAGCATTTCCTAGTTCCGAATAGTGAGTAATGCCTGTTAGCGCTAAAGACACTAATACATATAGTGCAGAGCAACAAATTAGTGATCCGATTATACCAATTGGTAAATCCCTATTAGGATTTTTAGTTTCTTCAGCGGCTGTTGCTACTGCGTCAAAGCCGATATAGGCAAAGAAAATCGTAGCGGCGCCAGTAATTACTCCGCCAATACCAAATGGCATGAAGTCATTGGTCCATAACTCGGTTTTTATATTGGGTGCAGCGATAGCAATGAATAAGAAGATCACGATCAGCTTAACTGCTACCAGGATTCTGTTTAAAACTACACTTTCCTTGGTGCCTTTGATTAAAAGTGAGCCAACAAAAAGAGATATCAATGTCGCAGGGAGATTAATTATACCACCTTCGGATGGTACTTTAGTGATTGCAGCTGGTAGCTCGACGCCACCAGACTTTAAGATCCCAATAAAATAGCCTGACCAGCCCGCGGCTACCGTGGAAGAGCCAACTGTATATTCTAGCATTAAACCGCAGCCAACAATCCAGGCAACAAATTCACCAATTATCGTGTAAGAGAAGGTATAGGCGCCGCCAGCAACTGGCATCGAAGCTGCTAATTCAGTGTAAGCTAATCCGGCAAAAGCGCAAGCGATTGCAGCAAAAACATATGACATGGAAACGGCTGGCCCGGCATGTTCAGCGGCAGCTACTCCGGTCAAAACAAAAATTCCAGTACCAATTGTGCAGCCAATTCCTAGCAAGACTAGATCCATTGCTCCCAATGTTTTTTTAAGTGATTTAGAGTTTGCGTCGGCTAGAGTATTCTCAACTGTTTTTGTTCTAAATAAGCTCATCTTTCTCCTTGTTTTTATTTCTATCAATATGAATTAATTATATAACTGTAAAAAATTAATGCAATATTTTTTTAGGAGAGTTAGAACTTTTTTAAGAAATCCTGAGAGGTATTTTTATCAATAATATTTTTCTCAAGCATGTTTTTTATAGATTCTTCAAATGTTATCATGCCAAATTTTTTGCCAATTTCTATCATTGAACTGATTTGCGCTAATTTATCTTCACGAATTAGGTTTTTAATTGAAGAGTTTGCTATTAATACCTCGAATGCCGCCTCCATTTTACTGTCGGTGGTTGGTAATAGATGTTGAAGAACGACCGCATTTAGAGAGTTTGCTAGCATTGATCTAGCGTTTTGTTGTTCTGATTCATGGAAAACATCTATTATTCTACTGATGGCATTGGCAGAAGTTGAATTATGTAAAGTTGCCAAAACTAAATGACCAGTTTCCGCTGCTGTTAATGCTAGTGAAATTGTTTCTAGATCTCGCATTTCACCAATTAAAATTATATCTGGATCTTCTCGCAATGACGATCTTAAGGCGCAAGGGAAAGACTTGGAGTGGGTACCAATTTCTCTTTGGTTTATTAATGATTTATTTGATTTATGTAAATATTCAATTGGATCTTCAATGGTAATTATGTTGCACTTATAGTTATTGTTGATATGATTAACCATTGCTGATAATGTTGTGGTTTTACCACATCCAGTTGGTCCTGAAACAATAACTAAGCCCTGTCTTTTGTTTAGTAATTCTTCAAAAACTTTTGGCGCTTTAATCTGTGCTAACGTTTTTGGTTTGTTTGAGATGGGTCTGATAGCAATTGCACCACCTTTAGTATTTTTAAAAATATTAATTCGACAGCGATGACCATGACTCATTTCTATCGAAAGATCAATCTCAATATTATCTTGATATTTAGCATATTGATCTTCATTGACAATTTTTTTGATTATATCATCAACATCTGCCGGTTTTAGTAATGGCAATGTTGTCATTTTTTCTAATTCACCCAGTTTTCTGATGACGGGATGCTCGTCGCAACTGATATGAATATCAGAGCATTCCTGATCCATGGCATATTGAAATATTTTTTCAAGCATCTTAAATTAAGGTTTTTACGATTTCTATTCTGGACAAGATTTGCTCCACCGGTATATTACTGTTATCATCTCTAGAGTAACTATTTTTTACAGCTAGGCGATAATTTTCTAATGCCTTGATGAAATTTTCGTTTTTATCATGCATGATGGCTAAGTTTAGTCTGTAGTCTGCTCGGTCTGGTTCGATCATGGTTGCTTTTTTCATCTCTACGATTGCTTCATCGTAATTACCCATCTTTTCTAATATAACTGCCTTTTGCGACATGAAATATCCAGATTTAGGGTTTTGATTTGATAGCTTTGTAAGAAGGAGTAATGCGTTGCTTGGGTTTTCTTCTGAAAGAATATGGAGCAAGTTAGCGGTAATTTCTTGATTATTCTCTATTTTCTCTTTAAGAAGTTTAAAATATATAGACTTGGCTTGCTCAAACTGCCTAAGGGTCTGATAAGTTAGTGCCAAGGAGTACTGAATATAGTAATCATCATTATATTCTATCGCCAAATCGCGATACATTTTAAGCGCTATCTCATACTGGCCACTAATAAAAGAGTTGTAAGCCACTTTCTCTTTAGCTTTTTTATTTAAATTAACCTCCTGCATGGAGTCGAAAGACTTAATAGCAAAACCTCTATCTATATCATCGTTAGGTTCGTTAACAAATGATTTGTGGCCCCTTATCTTCATCGTATCGTGATAAATGGCACCCCTCTCTTTTTTGCTAAAAAGAAAAGCATTCTCGATTTGGGTGGTAATATCGGTGCTGTTAGGAAGATCTTTTTGCACCAGGTAATCGCTAGCAAAAGCAGGACCGAGATGGATCATGAGTGTTATAAATATCTTTATTGTTAGTTTTTTTAACAAAGATATCATTATTTTTTAATCTAATTAATTAATAGCAAAATATTCTTAACATCTTTTATGGTTAAGATTCCCTGATGTCTTTTTATTATTATACCTTCAGGGTTAACAACAAAAGTTTCTGGCACCGCTCTTACTCCTAAGATTTTATCAAGATATCCTTTGGTGTCAAGTCCTACTTTTTGATACGGGTTGCCATACTTCTCCAGAAAGTTTTTGGTGATTTTAGCATGATCATTCCAGGCGATGCCGATTACAGTTATATTACTAAAGTTATTTTTTAGATTTAGTAGTTCGCCATGCTCCTTAAAGCAACTACTGCACCATGATGCAAATATATTAACTATTTTATATTTTTTATCGCTATTATTAAAGTCTTTTGCGGTTATTGGATCTTTATTATCGAAGATATTTTTGATTTTTGCATCACCCTGAAGGAATAAAGTTTTACTTTTTGTAAAATTTTCCTTGCCTAAATTTTGTTTTATGTTAGACTTATATACTGCAATAGCTGCGGTAGCTAAAATTACAGCTAAAATAATTAACGGTAAGTAAAGTTTTATCTTTTTCATGAATTATGACCAATAAAAATTCTTTTAATTTTACAATAACAGATAAAAATAATAAAGCAAGAGTTGGTAAGATAAAAACTGCTCATGGTGAAATTGATACTCCGGTTTTTATGCCAGTAGGGACTGCTGCTACAGTGAAAGCTATGAAAGTTGATGATGTTAAAAAAAGTGGTTCTCAAATTATTCTTGGCAATGTCTATCATTTAATGTTAAGACCTGGTGAGGACTTAATTGAAGAACTTGGTGGTTTACATAAATTTATGAATTGGGATGGGCCAATTTTAACTGACTCTGGTGGTTTTCAAGTTATGTCTTTAAGTCAAATTCGTAAAATTAATGATGAAGGGGCGCAGTTTTCATCACATCTTGACGGCAGAAAGTATTTTTTAACCCCAGAATATTCTATTCAAATTCAGCATAAGTTAGGTAGCGATATTACCATGATTTTTGATGAATGCATTGAGTATCCTGCCACTAAAGAACGTGCTATTGATGCTCTCAGGAGGTCAAATTTATGGGCGCAAAGATCAAAAGATGCCTTTGTTAAGCGGGATGGTCATGGAATTTTTGGTATTCAACAGGGTTCAACTTTTAAAGATTTGCGCGAAGAGTCTTCTCGAGCTTTAACTAAAATTGGTTTTGATGGTTATGCAATCGGTGGTTTAGCAGTAGGAGAGGGGCAGGGGGTTATGTTTGAGACATTGGATTATTGTGTTGATTTCTTGCCTGACGATAAGCCTCGTTATTTGATGGGAGTAGGCAAGCCATCTGATATTGTTGGCGCGGTGATGCGCGGGGTTGATATGTTTGATTGTGTAATTCCAACCAGATCAGGGCGCACCGCCCAAGCTTTTACTGATCCGACGGTTGAAGGTGGCTCTATCAATATTCGTAATGCTAAATATAAAAACGACGAACGACCTTTGGAGGAGGGTTGTCAATGTTACGCCTGTCAAAATCATAGTCGTGCTTACATTCACCATTTAACAAAGTCTAATGAGATTTTGGCAGCGATGCTTCTTACTGAGCATAATATCTACTACTATCAAAGATTGATGCGTGAAATCAGGCAGGCTATCAAAGATGGTAATCTTGAAGAATACTCAAAGAAGTTTTTTAGCGACAAATCTGACAGCTCCGACTCTTCTTCAGATTCGTAACTCGATATTTGTTATTTAAGAAGTCACTGATTAGAATCTTACCAACCAAGCTTTCGCCAATTCCCAGAATCTCTTTCACCGTAGTTGTTGCCTGCATGGCTCCGATAGAGCCGGCCACTGCTCCTAAAATTCCCTTTTCTTTCAATGGTAGTGAAAAATCTTCGCCAACAATATTTGGATTGAAGCAAGCATAGCAAGGATTTTCACCTTTCCAAGACCTAAAAACACTGACTTGACCCAAAAATCCTTTAACAGCGCCAAAAATTAGAGTCTTTTTGTGCTTAAAACAATATTCGTTGATAACAAAGCGCGAACCAAAATTATCAGTGGCATCAATTATATAATCATAGTTTTTACCAATTTCTATTAATTCTTCCATATTAGCTCGAACTTGATAAGTAGTTATTGTTATATCATCATTCAGAGCATTGATTTTATTCTTAGCGCTAATAACTTTAGAAGTTCCTAGGTCATTTTGATTATGAAGAATTTGACGTTGCAGGTTTGATAACTCTACTTCATCATTATCTATAATGCCTAAATTACCTACTCCTGCTGCTGCTAGGTAGTATATTACTGGAGATCCAAGGCCTCCACAGCCCACCACTAAAACTTTAGCTTTCAGTAGTTTCCGTTGACCCTCTTTACCGATTTCCGGTAACAAAGTATTTCTTATATATCTATTTTCTTGAGTTTCTGTCAGCATGTGAATTATGGTCTTTTGTTTTGCAATTGGTCCCCAGTTGTGGGGTGGTGGGCAATTACGCCGTAAAAATATCTTTTATATTGTCGTCATACGAGAAGATTTTTGGCAACTGTACAGTCTATATCCCGATAGTCATGCTGTCGCTCAGGATGACATTAAAAGATTAACTTGTTTTCAAGTTGCACCTACCACTTCTACACTCCAGTTGAACCAAAGCCGCCAGAGCCCCTTGCGGTTTCATCTAAATTTTCTACAACTTTTATCGTCGCATGCTCATGTTTATTTATTACCATTTGTGCAATTCTCATTCCTCTAGATATAGTAAAGTCCTGCTTTGATAAATTTATTAAAATAACGCAAACCTCACCACGATAATCTGAATCAACTGTTCCTGGAGTATTTAAAACTGTAATGCCATTTTTTAATGCCAGTCCAGATCTTGGTCTGATTTGCGCTTCATAACCTTTTTCTAGCGCAATGGCAATTCCAGTTTTTACTAAGGTTGTCTCACTGGGCTTTAAAACAATATCCTCGTCAATAGCCGCCGTTAAATCTAGTCCAGCACTGCCATCAGTTTCATATTTAGGCACATTTAACTCCTGATGATTTTCTAATTTTCTAATTTTTAATAGACTCATATTTTTTTATTAATTTTTATATTGAAAATATATTATAATATTATATAATTAGTTTAGAAAATTCAATTTATTTTTAAAATTAATATTAAATATTTATGTCTGAACAAGAATTTGACAACAATCAAGAGCAGGTTAAGGATGATAAAAAAAGAAAAGTAATTACCACTACCGCATATGCCGCGGCTGGAGTTGGTGTCGCTTGCGCCTTATACCCATTCGTTAGTAGTCTTTCACCTGCTGAAGATGTTAAAGCTTTGGCCTCAATCGAAGTAGACTTAACTCCTATTAGAGTAGGTGAAGAGAAGAAGGTGATGTGGCGTGGAAAACCGATATTCATCAAAAGAAGAACTAAGAAAGAGATCGAGGAAGCTAGAAAAGTCGAACTTGCCGAGCTTAAAGA
>MDTB01201118.1_pt1 | contig 11438 bp, 8 predicted proteins | sample 811161 | NCBI WGS metagenome assembly MDTB01 (sample SAMN05326650, study PRJNA326480) | marine metagenome | isolation source: seawater | place: Mediterranean Sea | collected 2009
TGCTTGAGCGCGGGTCACTTCAGTAGCTAAATTACTGGATGCATCGGTGATTAATGTTGTATTTGCTACTTCGGCTGCTTGGGCACGGGTCACTTCAGCAGCTAAATTATTAGATAAATCACCAGTGTTAGCAGCACTTGAACCTTCAAGTGTAGTAATTCTTGTATCTAATACACTCCCTACCTCAGCAGCAGATGCAGTTGCTGCATTTCCGCCAATATTTAAATTAGTAACAGGGGTTGCTGATATTACTGTAAATGGAGCTGTACCAGTAGCAACACTTGAATTGAACACATTTGCAGTTGCATTTCCAGTAACATTTATTGTTCCATCTACACTTGTATTACCAGTAGATACTGTACCTAATGTTGTTGTTCCAGTTACGTCTAATGTACCTGTACCAGTGATATTTGTTGCTGTAATATTCGCAACAGTTGTGCTTCCTGATACAGTTAAATTTGTTCCAACTGTAGAATCACCAGATGTAGTTATAGTTGTAAAACTACCTGTTTCTGGATTATTCTCACCTATCTTACCATCTACATTTCCTTCAAAATTTGCTTTTATTGTACCAACATCACCAGAAAACACACTACCGTCATCCAATGCATCTGGAATATAAGTAAATTTCTTATCAGTGTCGTCCATACCAAAGAATCCTTCTTTTGCAACATCTGTTCTATATTTAAATTTAATACCTCTATCCAAATTATCATCAGCAGCTGATTGTCCTACTTCAAATACTGGGTCATTGATAGTAATAACAGTAGAATTAATTGTGGTGGTTGTTCCAGCAACAGTTAAATTACCACTAACCAATAAGTTTTGATCTATATTTACATCACCACCTATATTTACATCCTTTGCTACACCTAATCCACCTGAAGTTGTAATTGAACCTGTATTATTAGAAGTAGAATCGGTTGTTGATGTATTTGCAATATCTCCAGTAAATGTGGTACCTGCTATATTTGCTTTTAATGCTTCAACACCTTGTGCACGTACTATTTCTGCAGCTAAATTGGCAGATATATCACCAACGTTAGCAGCACTTGAACCTTCAAGTGTAGTAATTCTTGTATCTAACACACTCCCAACTTCAGCAGCAGACGCGGTTGCTGCATTTCCTGCGATATTTAAATTAGTAACAGGGGTAGTTGAAGTTACTATAAATGGTGCAGTTCCAGTTGCAACAGTGGATTTAACAACATTTGCTGAGGCAGTTCCACCAACATTGATATCTTGGGCTACACCCATACCACCAAGAGTTGTTATAGAACCCGTATTTGCATTTACTGAAGCAGTATAATCTACAATATTTGTTTTATTCAATGTTGAAATACCACCTACAGTTAATTTACCATACATTTGAGTGTCTTGAGCTACTCCTAATCCACCAGATGTAACAATTGAACCATTTCCACTATTTGTAGAATTAGTATTATTTGTAATATTCAAAATACCAGTTCCAACTACACCTGCAACATTTGTTGTTCCTTCTACATTTAAATTACCACCAATATATGCACCTAATGCTACACCAAGTCCACCAGCTGTTTTTAATGAACCAGTAGTTTTACTTGAACTTGCAGTATCATTTGTAATTGTTGTTTGTCCTGATATAGTTGTTCCAGCTAATGTAGTTGCTCCTGTTACACCCATGGTTCCTCCAACATTGGCGTTTGCAAGATTACTTACACCAGATACATTCAAACTTCCTCCAATATATGCTGTTTCTTTCACACCTAAACCACCAGATGTATGAATAGAACCTGAGGTTTCACTTGTAGAATTTGTGGTTGATGTAACATTTATATCTCCAGAAGCTGTCAATGATGATATAGAAGAACTACCAGTTACCCCCAAATTTCCTCCCACATTCATATTTTGAGCTACACCAATACCTCCTGATGTTACTATTGAACCAACTGTGGCATTTAATGAATTTGTAGTATTTGCAACAGATAATATTCCACTTGAATTTATTGCTGATAAATTTGCAGCTCCTGTTACTTCTACATCACCGCCTATATTTGCATCCGTTACAGTTAATAAACCAGTTAAATCCATATCATTAAGCGTAGCTGTTCCTGTTGATGTAATATTACGTGCAGTAAAATCATCGTTAGAATCTTTTGTTGCTACTTTTTGCACTATTCCACCTTCCATATTGGGTAACTTTACTTCAAAACTTGATAAATCATTACTTACACGAATAAGACCGGCGTCTTCTACTGCCCCTTGATTAAAATGAATACCAGCCCCCATAAATGTATTTGTATCACCTCCTTTATTTAAAACTATTGTATTGTCACTTATTGTTAAATTTGTTGCATCAATTTGTGTTGTATTTCCGGTTATATGTAAATCACCTGTTATGGTGACATTGTCACTAAATGTTGAGGCTCCTGTAACGTTTAATTGTCCACCAATGCTTGCATTTCCACTTGATGTAACTGTTGTTAATGTAGTATTTCCTGATATATCCATATTTCCTTCTACAACTGAATTTCCTTTTGTTGTTGAAATTCCATTAACAAATAATCGCTCCTTTACATGCATATCTTTCAAAACATTCATATCACCGTTTAACGATAAATCTTCTGCTATGATCATATTATAATCGGTTGTTGTTGTATTTATTACATATTCGTTGTTCACATACTGAGCAGTAAGCTGTCCATTTACAACTAAATCCTTTTCTATAAAAACACTTTCATTAAAAGATGCATCTTGTTTTACAAATAAATTGGTTGAAATGTCTACAATGTCTGCATTAAGAGTTGTTGTATTTATAGTTGTTGCGGCGATTTGATTACCAACGGTTGCATTATTACCAATAGTCAAATCATTTGTTACATTCACCCCAGCATTAAATGATGCATCACCAGTTACTTCTATAGTTTCACCGATAATTAAAGATTTTGCTACATCAACTGTACCTCCAATATCTGCATTACCTGTAAGATTAAGTAAAGGTCCAATATTTGCAATTTGTGAATTCATTGTCGTAACATCAACCGCATTTGTTGTTAATGTTGCAACATTCAATACCGGTGTGGATAATGTTCCATTAATACTTAAATCATATAATACTGATGTTCCAGTAACATCCAACCCATCTAAACCTATAATTTTATCTTTAAATTCAGCATTGTTCTGCACTGTTAAATTACCATTAACTGACATTGTATTCATAAAATATGATTTTGACATCATCACTGCATCACCGTCCACAAATAATCTCTTTTTAATTCTTGCATCTTTGTTTACGTATAAGCGTTTATAAACGGTTGCATCATTATAAAATTTTGCTTTATTACCTGCTACAGTTAATTCCCCATCTACAAGCGTGTTACCAAATACATGTAGATCATTGTTCATCGAAACGTCTTCGGTGAAATTTGTTCCAACAATTCCATAAGGCCCCTGAATTCCTTGAATACCATCTTGTCCAGATGGTCCAGTTGGTCCGGTTGGTCCGGTTGGTCCTGTACCTCCAGCGTTTTGAGACATTCACGAAAGTGTATGTATATATTTATATATACACTTTATATTGCATTAATGAACATATTATTTTATGATGATGGATTTTGAAAATTAAGTGATTTCCAACTACTTTCCCCATTTGGTAATTCAAACCACATATATAGTATACTTTGGTATGATGTTGGTGTGTTATCTATTTCATTAAATCCATAATATAATTGTCCAGGTGTTCCTGTTACGTATCCAGCATCACTATCATCATTTGGGTCAGCATATGGCCAACCCGTAGGAACAAGTGGAACAGAATATATAGGACCGGTGGGACCTGTGGGACCGGGAGCACCATCCTGACCATTATTACCATCATTACCAGCAGGACCCTGGGGACCAGCAGGACCCTGGGGACCAGCAGGACCATCATCACCATCCATACCTGGATCACCACCAGATGGACCCTGGGGACCAGCAGGACCCTGGGGACCAATAGGACCGCCAGGAGTACCATCATTACCAGCAGGACCAGCGGGACCAGCAGGACCAGCAGGACCAGCATCACCATCCTGACCATCCTGACCATTCTGACCATCCTGACCTGCGGGACCGGCGGGTCCGGCGGGACCGGTGGGACCACCTCCTGTACCACCTGTACCATCCTGACCAGCAGGACCAGCAGGACCAGCAGGACCGGCAGGACCGGGAGCACCGTCAGCACCTGCTTGACCAGCAGGACCAGCAGGACCTGCGGGACCAGTGCCACCGGTAGCTACTTGGGTTAATTGTGTTTCACTTAATGCTGCACTGCCTATTTGAATACTTCCACCAGTGGCTATACTTAATGTTCCTTCTACTGATAAATTTTTTACAGGTATTTTGGGCATAGTATTTATTATATATATATATATAATTAATAAAAATATTACACAATCCCATACTAATTTATTGTTTGATTAATCATGGATTAGGATTAAACCATATATTTTGTTCTAAATCAACCTCAAATAAGTATTTGAACATTTCGTAAAGTGCATTTTTTAAATTATTGATTGGAACATCTGGGTTTCCATTTGGTTGGAAATTTAAAACTTGTGATATATCCACATCAAATAATGAAGGGTATAATGTATTTTTCATTATAGTATTAAATAAATATTCTTCAGTAAATTCATAATCAGTCGCTATCCTGATATCATAATCAAATAAATAAAACATTAAATCTATTGTTCGTCTCTCAAAATATATTAATTGTTCAAGTGCAGGATTATAATTGGGAGTTGCACTTAAACTTACTTGAAATAAATATTTGTATAAATAATCCATTCTCTCTTTCAACTTCATTGTTTCTGGATCGAACAAAATCAAGTTGATTTTATAAACAACAGTATTGCTAAAATCTCCTGTTATATTGTCAATCGCTCCAATTGATAAAAATCCTGTATCTGCATCGTAATCAAGTACACTTCCGTTAAAATAATTACTTTCATTATCCGCTATTCTACAACTAATTCTTTGATTTTTTACGAATGGTAATCTTTTTTCTACTAAAAATCCCACAGTTGCATCTTTTATTGGAACTACAAATGCTGGCATTAATGTTTTTGTTACATATTTTTGATTTGTAAACGCAGTATCGGGGCAGTATATTAAATCTGCTGAAACTATTTGTCCAGTACTTGAAACACATTGGGATGGTACATTACAATAACCAGAATTACTTAGTGTCACTGCATTACTCGTACTATTTGTATGGCACTGTGGTATCATATTGCATGACATTTGTGTTCTATATCTTCTTAAGTTTGTATAATCACTCGCTGACATTTCTTTTGTATAATAAACCACCCGAAAAAAAAGTAGATAGACTCATTATTTAACGCATTACATTATTTATATGAAAAAGAATATAATTATATCTGGAAATAGTAAGTAATGGAAAACTTAGATTTAGATATACAGAATTATACTGTTCAGGATTTGGAAGGTTTTTTCAAAATGAAACGAAGAACAAAATACACTGTTGCTGATATTGATCTAAAGGAGTATGAAATACGAGAACAACTTTTACAAAGTGGTCATATTGATAAACGTTTGAAAAGAGATTTAATTAACTTTCTTAATAGTGCTAAAAAAATATTAGTTAATGCAAAATGCAAAGACGAACAACATCAACCTACTAGTATTCCAACAGATTATCAATTAGACCCTATTAATATTCCACGTCCTGATACTCAAGATATGTCGCGTGCACAAAATCTAATACAACGACCAAATACCGATTATATTTATACCAGCAATAGCGAGTTCTTACCTGGACGGATCAACCCTATTAATACACGAGTAATTACTAAATGTGTCAATATTGATACACGCTTCCGCGATAGTATTAATACTACACAAAGTTCAGACTTTACTGTACAATTAACTACCAAATTTTCAAAAGTTGTTTCTATGGAATTAACTGCATTAGAAATGCCATTGAATTTTTATGGAATATCTGCAAGCAATGGTAATAATTTTTTGTATCTACAAGTTGAATTCGGCGAGGAACCCGAACATCAAGTTGTTGATCATGTTTTTATTATTCCAGATGGTAATTATAATCCTAATGATTTTATAGACAAAATTAACAATATTTTATGCCCTCTTGATATTAATGGTAAAATGCTTGAACCTAATAATATTTTTTCGTATATACGTTTCTCTTTAGACCTAACTGCCGATGGATCCGGTAGTGGTAAGGTTACTGTTGGACCGGTCGGTACACAAACTATGTCTATCCATAAAATTACATTGGATTTTACACGAAATATTGATGGTTTTACAGACAACGTTGAAATTACAAAACGGATTGGGTGGAATCTGGGATTCTTAAAACCAAAATATGAAGGAGATTTCTTTTATGTTGCAGATTCTATTGTTGAACCTAAAAATAATCGTTACATTTATTTATCTATTGATGATTTCAACAAAAACTCTAATAATCCGTTTATTAGTATTTTTAATCAATCCATATTAAATGACGATATTTTAGCACGTATTTCTATTAAAGGTTCTCACTTTAACATGTTACTTGATAACGAAATGTCTATTGTAGCCGAACCACGTATCTATTTTGGACCAGTTGATATTCAACGATTACGTATTCGTTTATTTGATGAACATGGACGCATATTACAAATGAATAATACCAACTTTTCTTTTTGTTTAACCATTAAAACTATGTATGATATGTAATCAAGAATATAATATTATATTAATATATAATATGCCATATAAAACACGTAAAGTTAATAATAGACGGTGTTATCGTGTATATAATCCCGTAAATAAAAAAACATTTGCAAAATGCACCAGCAAAGCAAAAGCTACCAAACAAATGCGTTTATTAAGAGCCATTCAAAATAGTAAGAAATTTCGCAATAATTATCGTTCAAGAACGGGTGGAAAAACCATGAAAAAAAGAAGCAAATAAAAAACACCAATTAAGGTATTTTTATTTGTTATTTTTATTTTTTATTTATGCATTGTATTCTAACCATGCATGAATCATATCCAAAAATGATGGGTCTTGAATATAAATTTGCACATGTTTGGGTTTATCATTTTCCCATAATCCTTCATATACAACACCATTCTCATATATCATTTGTCCTTTACCATGTCTCATATGTTCTTTCATTTGACCACGATAAATTTCACCAGTAGAATTATAAATAACATAATTACATTTCGTTGTATGAAATGTTGCAAGTTCATTTATAGACCTTTCTTGGTGTTTGACTGCAACAGGAGGTAAGCCCTGTTGACGACGAGAGATACGCTTAACTTTAACTGTCATTATTGATTTGTTATTGAGTTGTTTAACTTTAAATATAGATACTATTTATATCAATTTTTTACATTTTTTGAGAACATTACTACAAAAATATTATTAGGTTCTCCATTTTCATTGTTTTTGAGAACATTCTATAAAATCTTTTAATAGGTTCTCCAATTTCATTCGTTTTTATAACATTGTTGCATTATTATGTGGAAAATTGCAGAACCCTTAATAGAACATATTATATCATCATCAATACATCTTTCAAATGCCAGCACCAAATAACAATAATCTTAGCAAACTCCAAGAGGATTCTCCCAACATAAGGGAAATATATTTAAGGGCATCCTCTTGGATTAGAGATATGTCCGCACCACGTGCACCTGCTCGTCTACGACCGAATCATGGACCATATGCAGCAGCTGGAGGGGGACCTTCCAAGTAATTTCATAACAATATAAACACGAATCGTTCTTTTGTAATCTATAATTAAGTTTTTTATAACCTTTTTTTATGATATTGGAGAACCTTGTACTATTATAACAAAAATATTGGAAATATACATCAAATTTGTATCATATTGAATAAAAATTGTATATTATTGTCCAGGTTCTCCAATCCTTAATAATAATACTACAATATTATTAAAAATAAATGTATGTAACTTAATTTGTAGTCTATATGACAACCAAAAATAACAATACAATTAATATATTATTACCATTTGTAACTTTTTTGAAGGATTTGGAGAACCTTATATAAAGAATACAAAAAATTGATTAAAAGTGTTATATAAACGATATATAATCAAAGAAACATAAGTATTAATACCAGGTTCTCCAAATCATTAAAAATGTTAAGTAAAGAACAACAAAATATTTTAGATGCATCTAAAACAGGAGATAATATTGTAGTGGATGCTGTTGCTGGAACGGGAAAAACGACTCTTATTTTAGAAATAGCAAAAGAGTTAGGTTCTCAAAAAATCTTGCAAATCACCTATAATAAATCCTTGAAATTTGAAGTTCGTGAAAAAACAAAGACCATGTCAATAGATAATCTTACAATACATACATATCATAGTTTGGCTGTATGTTATTATTCGTGTACTGCACATGTAGATAATGAAATTAAAAAAATTGTAATAAATAATAAAGAACCTAACCGAAAAATTCCAACATTTGATATGATTGTTATTGATGAAGCCCAAGATATGACCCTATTATACTACCAATTAATCATAAAATTTATAAAAGACATAGGTTCTCCAATTCAACTGTTAATACTGGGGGATTATATGCAAGGATTATATGAGTTCAAGGGTTCGGATATTCGTTTTCTAACATTAGCTGAATTAATATGGAAAGAACACCCTTGTTTGAGAACCCAACAGTTTCAAAAATGTACGATGAAAATGTCATACAGAATCACGAATCAAATGAGTAATTTTGTAAATAATGCCATGTTGGGAGAACAACGTATGGGTGCATGTAGAGATGATGCTCCTGTTCAATATATTCGCAATTCACGATTTAATATTGAACGCATTGTATGTGCCGAAATTAATAAATTATTCAGTCAAGGTGTAAAACCGAGTGATATCTTCATACTTGGACCATCAGTAAAAGGAGAACGTAGTAACATACGTAAATTAGAGAACATGTTGGTTGAAAAAAATATTCCATGTCATGTTCCTATGCTTGAAAACAGCGATATTGACCAACGCGTTATTGACGGTAAGATTGTGTTCTCCACTTTTCATTGTGTAAAGGGTAGACAACGTAAATATGTCTTTGTTGTTGGGTTTGATAATTCCTATTTTAAATATTATGCACGGAATTTACAACGTGATATTTGCCCGAATACATTGTATGTTGCATGTACACGAGCATCAAATGGGTTATATGTTCTTGAAAGTGATACACGAAGGGAAGACCGTCCATTGGAATTTTTACAAATGAGCCATGTTGATATGAAATTAGTTGATTATGTGCATTTCAAAGGACAACAACAAACCTTATTTTTACAAACACAAGAGACACCCACAAATCTACCAATCAAAATTACGCCTACTGAATTAATCAAATTCATACCAGAAGATACAAATCAACATATATGTTCTATTTTGGATCGTATTTTTGTGAAAGAACAAGATGTCATTGAGAACATTGAGATTCCTGGAATTATACAAACCAAAAATGGGTACTATGAAGAAGTTAGCGACTTAAATGGCATTGCAATTCCATGTATGTATTATGACCACTTATTGAATGCATGGACAGATGATTACTCATATAGAACAAAAGATAGCATATTATATGACATTATTGACATGAATGTAGAGAACCTTAATGAAAAGAAACAACAATTTCTATTAGAAATCATAGATAATCTACCAGAAACAATAGAATCTGTTAATGATTATCTATATATGGCAAACATTAACACTGCTATTCAAGAATCTTTGTATTTTAAATTAAATCAAATTGACCGTGATGACTATAACTGGCTTACAGATGAAATTGTATCAGTATGTAAAGACCGTTTACGACATACGGTTAGCCCTGATTGTCAAGATTCTCCTGCATTGATTGAAGAATATATTATCAATGCTTCTATGGAAGAACAACACAAACACATTGATAAATTTGTAGATAAAATTTTACCTGGAAAATTATTTCGGTTTAATGCACGTACCGATTTGGTTACAGATACTACTGTTTGGGAATTTAAATGTACAAGCGAACTTACACACGACCATATGTTACAATTGGTTATTTATGCTTGGATATGGAATATGAAATATATGGAAGATGATACAGACGATAATGAAAAAATATTCCGTCTTTTTAATATTAAAACAGGTGAATTGTTACGAATGGAGGCAAGTATGGGAGATTTAAATAACATTATGTCATCCCTGTTGCTTTCCCGATATACTGATCCGGTTGAACAAACCAATAATCAATTTGTTAAAACTTGTGTTGATTCTATTCAACGATTATATGATGATGACCTTTAAATTATAGTTATAAAAACAGTTAAAAATGTAAAAAATTGATAAAAATTATATAATATATAACAGTTATATAATTTGATTACAAGATTTTAAGAACAATTATGCAAACACATCCTAAATTTACGGCAGGTTCTCTTGCACGGAGTAAATGGAGAAAGGAAATTATCCCAGAGGAGATGACGGTAACTGATTATTGTCAAGCAGCAGATGGTGCAGAATTCATCAAAATGGCTGACATTGTATTAGATGATAGTGAAACACGTCGTACAACGGTAAAAACTGTACCAGTAAACGAAACCGCATGGAGAGAAACTGCGGAACATATTTACATCATAGCCAGAAACAATATCATTATGAAATTGGGTGGCACGCGTACAGGAATGAAGGCACGTTGGGGGTCTTATTTGTGTGGACATTGCGTTGCAGAACGATTAAACAAAAATGGAGAACCGAATCCAGGTAAGATGTCAGTCACAAATGCTCATCTATATCATACCATTGAAACAGACCTACTGTTAGGAAATACATGGGAGTTTTATAGTTGGAAACTTCCACATACAACAGTTGAAGTCAATATTCTTGGAAAAATGACTACGGTTATTGCACAAACATACCATGCATATGAATCCAGATGCATTGAACTCTTTCGTTCTATAACCGGGCATATCCCACAATTGTGTGATAATGCAGACCCTACATACAAAACAAAAAAAGATTAAAATAGAAAGAAAAAAAGAATAATAAAATATATATTGTATTTTTTTTTACAACTTAGATATCATAACATTTTTTTGTGTAATAAAATATTCCACCAAATCATCATTACGGTAATCATCTATGTATTTTATTTCACAGATACCAGACGCGATTAGAAGTCGTGTGCAAATCAAACATGGATAATGTGTTATATATGCAGTTGCATTATTACATGAAACGCCACGTTTTGCACAGTCACACAATGCATTTTGCTCAGCATGTATTGTTGCCTGTTCATGGTCATCTCGTACAATACTTTTATGTGGACAACCCGGTAAAAAACCATTATAACCTTGACTAATAATTCGGTTATCTTTTACAATAAGACAACCAACTTTTAGTCGGTCACACGGTGAA
>MDTB01240649.1_pt1 | contig 11438 bp, 16 predicted proteins | sample 811161 | NCBI WGS metagenome assembly MDTB01 (sample SAMN05326650, study PRJNA326480) | marine metagenome | isolation source: seawater | place: Mediterranean Sea | collected 2009
CTACATCATTAAATGCGCTTGTATTTCTGGCATAAGTAACTTCATCATCTGCAGCTCCATCAATGTAATGAAATATAGGTGAAGGTAATTTTTTTTTTGCTAGTTTTCTAAAATCTTTGAAATTATGACAATCTTTTAAATTCATAAAATTAAAAGTTTTTAGAAAACGTAATCTGTTGATTGTCTGTTCCTGGATTTACTTCTCCCCAATCGTTGTTAGAAATATGACTATAACTATATCCTATTTTTGAATTTTCAAAAATATCTAGACCTAGTTTAATCTCACTCTTGAATTCCAATGCACTACCTAAATCCTTGCCATTGCCTTTTTCATAATATCCCGGTGTAAAACTTGGTAAAATTTTTAAAGGTCCTATCCCATATTGACCTTCTACACCTGTATATAAATATATGGAATTATCTCCTGTAACAAAACCACCGCTTATAGGAGAGAATTTTCCTAAAAATGTATCTCTAAATAATTCAGGATTTTTATGTTCAATACCAACTAAACCAGTTTGATCATCTCCTTCTTTATCAATAACATCAAAAGTTCCGGTATAGACAGAAATCTCGTCTTTATCTGATGCTAAAACTGGATTTAATAAGCATATTAAAAATACAGTTATTATGTACGTTTTAAAATTCATATTCTGAAAATACAATTAAAAATAAGATATGTATAGATGGCATTTTAGCTAGCGATTTTCCCTTTTTTTGAGTAAAAAAAATATAAATGCTCCCCCAATAACTAAAACTAAATATGGCAATACCCACAATAAAAAATTAATCTTGTTAAAAGGAGGTTTATAAACGATCCAATCTCCATATTTTTCAATTAAAAAACTGTAAATTTCGCTTTCGGATTTACCTTCCTTGATTTGCTCATCAACTATTAACTTTATCGTCTGTGAAAATTCTGAGTTTGAGTCTGCAACTGACTGACCTCGACAAATTAAACATCTTAAATTTTTATATATTTCATTTTTTTCAACAGTCAGATTTTGAGCAAAAACGATATTTAAATTTAAAATTGACAATATAAAAATAAATTTTAATTTTTTTATCATTTTATTTTTTCTCTAATTAATTCATAATCAGTATTTGACAAAGGTCCGATAAATTTTTCTAAAACAATAAGATCTTCATTGATTAAAATACTTTCAGGGATTCCATATACTCCAAAGTTAATTGATTGTTTGCCTAACTCATCTCGAGCCAAATAATTATAAGGATCACCAAGTTCTTTTAAAAAACTAACAGCATTATTTTTATTATCCTTAAAATTTATACCTAAAAGTTTAATATTTTTTTCTTTATTTAATTTTAATAAAAAAGGATGTTCTTTTCGACATGGTGAGCACCATGATGCCCAAAAGTTGATGAGGGTAAATTTATTTTTTGCCAGATCTACTTCTGTTAAAAAAATTTCATCTTTAAAATTTTTAAGTTCAACTTTAGAAATCTTTTTGCCGACTAAATTTTTTGTATCATATACCGTGACTTTATTTAAACTCTTAAAAAAAACTCCCATAACAAAAAAAATAATAAGAATTATAAATATTTTAAAAAAATTAATTTTCATTTTTAAATAATCTAATTATACCCCCAAATGAAATAAAAATTACTGAAACCCATATCCAGATCATAAAGGGTTTCTTTTGAAATTTAATATTATAATAATCAGATCTATCAATGTTGCTCATTGTCAAATAATAATCTTTTAAATATCCAGTTCTAATAGAAGCTTCGTAAGTTAAAGTACTAGGTGTTTGATAAACTCTAATTTCAGGAAATAAATTTTGTTTAAAATTATTTGTATAATTTTGAATTTTGAATTCACCTACTACGGATTGGTAATTCTTAAAATTGACTAATTGTAAATTTTCAAATTCAATAGAGTAATTATCAAAAATTTTTTTATCTCCTACCTTTAAATTAAAGTCTTTCTCTAGAGAGAAGTTATGATTAAGACAAATAAAAAATATCAGAAATCCAAAAGCTAAATGGGAGGTTGATTGAGCATAATTTATTTTATTTTTGAAAGATTTATACAGCTCAAAGAAAGTATTGATAATTAGAAAAAGAGCTGAGATAATAATAAAGTTGGAAAGTAAACTATAGTTCTCAAAAAACGTTAATATTAATAAGTTAATTAATATAGAAGCTATACAGATTTGAGATAATAATATTAAATTTTGTTGCTTACTTTTTATCCATTTTGCTTGAGGACCTATGGACATGAATATTAGGAAAAAAATAAGAATAGGTATAATTACTGTATTATAAAAAGGTGGTCCTACTGAAATTTTTTGGTTTGTTAAAACATCAGTAAAAATTGGATAAATAGTTCCTACTAAAACAGTAGCTAGATAAAAAATCATGAACCAATTATTTATTAAAATAAATGACTCTTTGCTGTTAAAATTTAATCTATGATAATTGCTTTTATACTTCTTAAAAAAAAGCATAATAGAACCAAAGACCATCAAACATAAAAATATTAATATATACATGCCTCTTGCAGGATCACTAGCGAATGTATGAACTGAATTCAAAATTCCTGATCTAACCAAAAAGGTGCCTGTTACACTAAGTATAAATGTTAACAAACAAAGTAAAATTACCCAAAAATATAATAAGTTTCTTTTTTCTAAAACTATTAAAGAGTGCAGTAACGCAGTCATAGCAAACCATGGTAATAGAGAAGAGTTTTCTACTGGATCCCAAAACCAATAGCCTCCCCAACCAAGTTCGTAATAAGCCCAAATAGAACCTGCTAATATTCCTAAAGTTTGAAAGATCCAAGATATAATTACCCATTTTTTTATAGACTTCGCAAAAAACTTACCATTATAATTAGTCAAGAGAGAAGCAATAGCAGCTGAAAAATAAATTGATGATCCTACGAACCCGATATATAGCAAAGGTGGATGGATTGCTAACGCAGGGTCCTGTAGTATAGGATTTAATCCTAGTCCTTCCTTAGGAACAGGAACTATCAAACTAAACGGGTTAGAATTAATTAATATAAATATTAAAAAACCAGAAATAACTATATTTTGAATTATCAAAGTGTAAATTCTAAAATCTTTAGAATGATTTTTATTGCTTATAAGAAACAAGAAAGAAAAAATTGTTAAAATTAAAATCCAAAGCAAAAGGCTTCCTTCATGATTTCCCCAGGAGCCAGATATTTTGTAAAAAAATGGCTTTAGAGTATGAGAATTTTGATAAACAGTAATTAAACTAAAATCAGATACGATAAAAGCAACTATTAAAGTCAAAAAACAAATAATTATAATAGTGCTCTGTATCAAAGAAACTTGAATGATGTTTTTACTTACATGATCTTGATTAATTTTTAGATTTTTAAATGCAAAAAATATTATAAAAAAACTTAGTAGAAGATTTGAAAATAATAATGTGTTTCCTATTACGCTTAACATTTTACTTCATAATCCCTTTTAATTCAGGAGGCATATAATTTTCATCATGTTTAGCTAATATTCTATCTGCAATAAAAAAATTTTTATCCTTAAGTTTACCTTCTGCTACAACACCTTTTTCTTCTGTAAAGAGACTTGGCACCGTACCCGTAAAGCTAATAATTATTTCATTTTTAAAATCTGTAACAACAAATCTTATCTCTTTATCGCTAATATCTATGGAATTTTTTTTAACCATACCTCCGATTCTTATTTTCTTATCAAATTTAATATCTTGGCTATCTTTTATTTCAGTTGGGGATTTAAAATAAAGAATATTATTTGTTAAAGATTTCAAGATAAAAAAAGTTGAAACAAATAAAAAAAATAAAAACAAACTTAGAAAAGATGCTCTCTTTTTAACTTTTTTAGTAAGCATTAAAATGCTTTAGATTGATTTGTCGTACGTAGTTAAAATCTGCGAAGCGACTTTTGATTTTTCTGATATCAGTTTTCTATCTTTTTCTGAAAGTCTATATAGATCTTCAGCAAAATCTTTTTCATATTTTTTTAAAGTTTTAAAAGTTTTGTAATATAATATAGCACAAACAAAAATTGTTATGCCAAAGGATAACCATACGAAAATACCATAATTATTAATTGCTATTAAATATTCTATCATAATCTTTTATAGTTTTTTTTCTTTATTTTAATGATTTCTGTCTTGTATTTCATTAGAAAAATTAACGCACAATATAGTAATAAAACTAAAAACATCAACATTAATGGTAATAACATTGAAGAATGAATAGTGCTTGTTCCGCTTATTTTTATACTAGTGGGCTGATGGAGAGTGCTCCACCAGTCTACTGAATATCTAATAATAGGAATATTAATCAAACCAACAATAGATATAACATTGGCAAATTTTATTGCTGTAGAGGTTTTGTCTATTAATTTGTGAGAAAGAATAATTAAAATAAAAAAAACTGCTAATATTAACATTGAGGTTATCCTAGCATCCCAGGCCCACCATGTCCCCCAAGTTGGTTGTCCCCACAAAGAACCTGTGATAATTGCAAGACAAGTAAACGTCAAACCAATAGGCGCAATACTTTTCATGATAATATCTAAATTTTTTATTTTGAAAATAAAGCTGAGTATTGAAAATATTGCTATGCAAGTATAAGCAGCTAAACCTAGCCACGCCGATGGCACATGAACATACATAATTCTAACATTATCCCCTTGCAAATAATCCGGAGGAGAAAGTATTAAAGCAAATGTTAAGCCTATAATTAAAGTTACAAAAAAAATTGAATTAATAAAATTTATTAATTTTTCAATATAAAAAAATATTTTACTTGTACCAATATGTTCAAACATATCCTCTGAGTACTATAATATGATTTTTAAGTGAAGTATCAATTTTAGCCTAACTGAGAATTGAGAGGGAGTTTAGAAGTATGAGTTAATTCTCAATTAGGCAAGTACATTTAAAAATTAAAATTAATTTTTGTCATTGATTTGGGTGAAAAATGTTAAATTTTAGGCAATTAAAGACTACTTTTCTAGTTTGAGGGCTTAAAATAACTTGAGCCTTTTTTACCAGAAAAAATTTCTTCTATCAAAGGATGCTTAACTGGATCCTTAGACTTATCTAGTAGTAAGTTCTGCTCTGAAACGTAAGCTTCATAGGTTACGTCATTACTTTCTGCTAGTAGGTGATAAAAAGGTTGGTCTTTTCTTGGTCTCACGTCTTTAGGTATAGATTGATACCACTCTTCTGAATTATTAAATTCGAAATCAACATCATAAATAACCCCTCTAAAATCAAAATGTCTATGCTTAACTGTTTCACCTATTGAAAATTTTGCAATATTACTTGAGGCCATAAATAATAATTAATATTTTTTTCACTAAAATCAATAACTAATTTGTTTAATATACATATTATGCTAAGGTTTAAATGTGAATAAGTCTTTCTTAAAATTTGTCGCAGATTTTGGTCCATTATTAATATTTTTTACAATTTACTACAAAAGTGGAAACGATCTTTCGAAAGCTATTCCGCCTCTTATTATAGCTACGATAATTTCAGTAATTGTAATTTATCTTTTAGAAAAGAAAGTGCCTTACATTCCTTTAATTGGGGGAGTGGTTATATCTCTATTTGGAGGGTTAACATTATATTTTAATAATCCAATTTTTTTATATATGAAACCAACTATTGTTAATTTGATATTTGCAATGATTTTAATAGGTGGAAAGTCATTTTTTAATAAAAATTTTTTAGAATTTTTTTTTAAATCTGCCTTTAAACTTGATGAAAAAGGTTGGGACATGCTTAACAAGAGATGGGCTTATTTTTTTATTTTTTTAGCCATATTAAACGAGATAGTTTGGAGATCTGTTGCTCCAGAAAAAGAGTACATTTGGGTAAATTTTAAGGTGTGGGGTATACTTCCAATTACATTTATTTTTACCGCTTTTCAGTTACCAATGATTAATAAACATAAATTATGAAAAGTATAAAGTTAGTTATAAATAACAATTTAAAAATAGAAAAAGAAAAATTTTTTATAAAAGGAGAGCTTCAATGTATCTTAAATTTATATGCTAAAATGGTTTCAAATGGCACTTGGAAAGATTATTCTTTTTCATCTGGATCAAAAGAAGTATCTTTTGATGTGTATCAAAGAGCATCCGAAAAGCCTGTATTAAGGATATTAAAAAATCTGAAACCTAATCATCATAATGAAAAATTTTTAATTAAAGATAAAAAATGGAATTGTAGTAAAAAAATCTGAAAACCTGAATTTATTAATTAGTAAAACTAGTTGGAATAATTTAAAGCTAGTAAAATAACTATCTTCTTTGACCGAAAAGTCTAAGCAACATTATAAATAAATTTATAAAATCTAAGTAAAGAGTTAATGCTCCCATAACTGCTTTTTTTCCCATTAACTCACCGCTATCACTTACTAAATACATATTTTTGATCTTTTGAGTGTCGTAAGCAGTTAATCCAACAAATATAAGAACTCCAAGTATTGATATCACAAAATACATCATAGATGATTTCATAAAAATATTAACTAATGACGCTATAATAATTCCAAAAAGACCCATCATCAGAAAAGAACCTAATTTTGTTAAATCTTTTTTCGTTGTGTATCCGTAAATACTCATAGCTCCGAAAGTGCCTGCAGTAATAAAGAAAACTCTAGTTATACTTGCTCCCGTATAAATTAAAAATATTGATGACAAAGAAGCTCCCATCAATGCTGCAAAAACCCAGAAGGTTGTTTGCGCTTTAGCCGCTGACATCTTTGCTATTCCAAAGCTCATATAGAACACAACTGCTAAAGGAGCTAACATGATTACCCATTTTAAACCTGAAGCATAGATAGTATTTCCGAAACTCGTTAAACCTATAATTTGTCCACCTTCATAAACAACGGCCATTTTAAAAAATGCTAGTGCTATTAAACCAGTTAATAAAACTCCTGAAGCCATGTAATTATAGACTTTCAACATGTAAGATCTAAGACCCTGGTCAATTATAGCTTCTGATGCGGAAGATCTTGCTGATGTAGTTTGTTTGTTAAATTCCATAGTATTAATATATGAATTTTTATTAACTTTTCAATAGTCAATAATTGCTTTAAAAAAACGTTAAATATTGCAATTTTATGAAATTCAAAAAACTAGGAAACACAAACCTTGATGTAAGTCTGATTTGTCTTGGAACTATGACTTGGGGAACTCAAAATTCTGAAAAAGACGCATTTGAACAAATGGATTACTCAGTTAATCAAGGAATTAATTTTTTTGATACTGCAGAAATCTATTCAGTCCCACCTACTTCTGATTCTTATGGTAAAACTGAAAAAATGATAGGTAATTGGTTTGAAAAAAGAAAAAATAGAAAAAAAATTATTTTAGCTTCTAAAGTTGCAGGTCCTGGCTGCGATTGGATAAGAGGAGGAGAAAATAATTACACGGAAAAAAACATAAGCGCAGCTATTGACGGTAGTTTAAAAAGATTAAAAACGGATTATATCGATTTATATCAATTACATTGGCCCGAGCGTTCAACCAATACATTTGGCAGAAGAGAATTTGTTTATAATGAAAAAGAACGAGAGTGGAATGAATTTGAAAATATTTTGATAGCGTTAGAAAAGTTTATAAAAAAAGGTAAAATTAGATATATTGGAATGTCAAATGAAACACCATACGGACTTTCGAAATATTTAGAAATAGCTAAAAATAAAAATTTACCTAGAATGATGTCCGTACAAAATCCTTACAGCTTAGTAAACAGAACTTATGAAGTAGGTATGGCAGAGATCTCCCTAAGAGAAAAATGTGGTTTACTTGTATATTATCCACTTGCGGCTGGAGCACTTTCTGGAAAATATAGAAACGGCCAAATGCCTAAAAATGCAAGGATGGCTTTATTCAAAGGCTGGGAGAGAATGGTTAGCCCTTTAGCAATGAAAGCTTACGACGAATATTATAAATTGGCTAAAGAAAATAATATTACTATGGTTCAACTTGCACAAGCCTTTGTAAATTCTCGACCTTTTGTAACAAGTAATATTATTGGTGCAACAACTATGGAACAGTTGAAAGAAAATATTGATTGTATACACGTCAAACTTACTGATGAAATGATAGAGAAAATTAACTTAATACACAAAAATAATCCTAATCCTGCACCTTAATTCAACCCATTGAAATAGCTTAATTTTAGTATAAAAATAAATATATGTTTTTTAAAAAAATTTTTATCTTAGTTATTTTTATAAGCTTTAATTCTAATCTATTTGCAAATACACCAAGATCAACGGGGAAGTATAAAAATTGGGAGAGTTTTACAGCTGAGACAGATAAAGGAAAAATTTGTTTTGCTCAAACCACTCCAACTAAAAGAGCGCCTGCATCAATTGTAAGAGGAAAGTCAAAATTATTTGTAACTTTTAGACCTTCTGAAAACGTAAAAGATGAAGTGAGCATAACAAGTGGTCATGATTATAAGACTTCTACAGTAACTGCTGCTTCTGGAAAAAAAAATTACTCATTTTTTTCACAAAAAGATTTTGCATGGTTATTAGATGATCAAGAAGAAAAAAAATTTATTAAATTAATGAAAAAAGCGACCAATCTTATTATTAAAGCTAGAACCACCAAAGGAGCTGAAACAACTGATCATTATTCAATGATGGGATTTACTAAAGCTTACAATACCGCGAAAAAAACTTGCAGTTAAATGAAAAAAATTGTTTTAGCTTATTCAGGGGGGCTTGATACCTCAATAATACTTAAATGGCTTCAACAAAACTATAAAGCTGAAGTTATTGCTTACACTTCAGACATTGGCCAAGTTATGGATAAGCAAAAAATTATTAAAAATGCCAAAAATTTAGGAGTCAAGAAAATAATCATTGAAGATTTAAAAAATACTTTTGTAAAAGACTTTGTTTTTCCGATGATAAGAGCTCACGCAGTTTACGAAGGAATGTATTTACTAGGAACTTCTATAGCTAGGCCTCTAATTGCTAAAAGACAGATAGCTATAGCAAAAAAATTTGGAGCTTTTGCAGTTTCACACGGAGCTACAGGGAAAGGAAATGATCAAGTGAGATTTGAATTAGGTTATGCCTTTTTTGGAGGAAAAAAAATTAAGATTATTGCTCCGTGGAGAGAATGGAAATTACAATCTAGAACAGACTTAATTAATTATGCTAAAAAAAATAACATTACGATTCCAAAAGATAAAAAAGGTGCACCACCATTTTCGGTAGATGATAATTTGTTTCATACGTCTACGGAGGGCAAAGTTTTAGAAAATCCAAAAAATTCTCCACCAGAATTTATATTTCAAAGAACAGTTTCACCAGAAAAAGCTCCTAATAAAAAAACTAAGCTTAGAATTGCCTTTAAAAATAGTGATCCGGTATCATTAAACGGACAAAAACTAAAACCAGAAAAACTTTTGGAAAAATTAAATTTACTAGCCGGAAAAAATGCGGTTGGTAGAGTTGATCTAGTTGAAAATAGATTTATTGGAATAAAATCAAGAGGAGTTTATGAAACTCCCGGAGGGACAGTACTATACATCGCTCATAGAGCTATTGAATCAGTAACGTTAGATAAAGAAACGGTACACGCAAAAGAGAGAATAATGCCTGAATATGCTGAATTAGTTTATAATGGGTATTGGTTTTCAAAAAAAAGATTAAAATTACAAAAAATAATCGACAAAAACAAAAATAAGGTATCAGGTGAAGTTGTCTTAAGTCTCTACAAAGGAAATATAAATATTTTATCTAGAAGTACAAAAAACAAAGCTTATTCAATGAAAAAAGTTTCTTTTGAGGAAAATAAAACTTTTAATAAGTCAAAAGTTGAAAAATTTATTAAATACCACTCTAAACAGTTATATAAATCCTAAAATTCTGATAATAATTAATTAATGAATGATACGATTCGAAATATACAATTAACTGCAGTCATTTTTGTTTTGCTATCAACCATAGTTGCATTTTTTCTTGAAGTTAAAGAAATGTACGAAAACAGAAATATCGAACTTGCAGACTTACTTTTAATGTTTATCTACATTGAAGTAATTGGTTTAGTAAGATCCTATTGGGAAACGAGATCTGTTAGAATTTCGTATCCTTTGGTAATTGCTATAACAGCACTTGCTAGATTTATAATATTACAAGATAAAGAAAGTGACCCATCAAACTTAATATATATTTCAACTGCAATTCTAATCGTAGCAATCGCAACGGTAATAATTAGATTGAGAAATAGTAAATATTTAAATATTGATAAATCTAAGTCTAGCGAGCTTTAAAACACTTTAAAGTATTTTTTAATAGACAAGCAATTGTCATAGGTCCAACGCCACCCGGAACTGGTGTTATAGCTTTCACTTTATTTTTAACTTCTTCAAAATCGACATCTCCAACAATTTTATCCTCTATTTTATTTATTCCAACATCAATAATTATAGAATTATTTTTAACCCAGTCTTTTTTGACTAAATTTGCTAATCCGACTGCAGCAATTAAAATATCAGCTTTTAAACATATCTCTTTAAGATTTTTTGTTTTTGAATGAGTAATGACAACTGTGCAATTTTCTTTTAATAAGAGTTGAGCCATTGGTTTCCCATTTAAATTTGATCTTCCAATAATTACAGCATGTTTTCCTGTAAGATTTCTTTCAATTTTTTTTAATAATAATAAACATCCCAAAGGAGTGCATGGGACGACCGCATCATAACCGGAGGCTAGCTTGCCTACATTAATAGGATTAAACCCATCAACATCTTTTAATGGATCAATAGAATTTATAATTTTCTCTTTGTTAATTTGATCTGGAAGTGGTAGTTGCACTAGAATACCTGAAACTTTTTCATTAACGTTTAATTCTTTTATTTTTTTTAAGACCTCAGTCTCAGCTACATTTTTTGGATATCTTATAACTTCTGAATTTATGCCAACTTCTTTAGAAATTTTTTCTTTATTTCGAACATATATTTGACTTGGAGCAAAATCTCCTATTAAAATTACAGACAATCCAGGAACTTTATTTGTTTTTTCTTTTATTAATGCAATTTCTTTTTTGACTTCTTCTCTTAAAATCGCTGCTTCTTTTTTTCCATCAATAATCATAATTAAAATAACGAAGGTGCAAACATTTCAAAAACTAAATTTCTTAAAAAAATTAGTCCTAAGATAAGTATAATTGGGGAAATATCGATTGAACCTAAATTAGGTAGATATCTTCTAATAAAGTTTAGAGGAGGATCTGTTAATTTATGAGAAACGTCCAAAACTGAATAAACAAATCGATTACTTGTGTTTAAAATATTAAATGCAACTAACCAGGTCATTATTACATTTATTATCAATATCCAGATGTAAAGGTTAACAATGTTATCAAAAAGTATAAAAACTGATTTCATTATTTCTTCTCCACATAGACAGA
>MDTB01241512.1_pt1 | contig 11438 bp, 9 predicted proteins | sample 811161 | NCBI WGS metagenome assembly MDTB01 (sample SAMN05326650, study PRJNA326480) | marine metagenome | isolation source: seawater | place: Mediterranean Sea | collected 2009
GAAATGCGTACCGCTTGTGAAGACCTCGGCCGACCCGTTGGCAGGTATGATCCCGTACCTCTATCGTGGTCCCTTCAATAATCATGCTCTCGAGAGGAGGGGGCTGCACTGTCGTCTTTCTAGGAATGGGTCACCTCGTTGCTTGCACAGTTTCTAAACCGTTGGAACGGGCAGCCGACTTCGCACCGCAGCACCAATCGGCGTACCACTGGAGCATTTCTTTTCGCTCTAGCCAGAAATCAGATCTAAGGTAGGCTCGCCGCACTTGGCTCTGCTGTTGATGGTCCAGTTGCCGCTCGATCGCATCGCTGTTGAACCCATTTTCATTTAGCACATCAGTCATCAACGAACGAAAACCATGAACAGTAACTTTAAAACCTAATCGATGGAGAGCTAGGCGCAACGTATTCTCAGCAATGTATCCTGCTTGAGTGTTTGCTGTGAAAACAAAGCTCTCAGCGCCGCGAAAAGTCATGGGTTTTAATCGGTTTAGCGCCTGAATGGCTTGCGAGGGCAGAGGAATTAGATGTTTCCGCCCGCTTTTCATCCTGGTCCCTGGCACAACCCAGATCCCTCCTGCCAAGTCTATTTCTCCCCAAGTAGCGCCTCTGATTGCGTGGTCCCTCAGCCCTGTATACAAAGCTACAAGGAGCGCGCAGACGGTTTGTGGCTTCAACCGCTGGTGATTGCCGGTCTTTGCAAGTTCTTCTAAGAGGGGTGCAACGTCGCTCTGGGATAGGGCCGCAAGATGTATGACTTGGGGCTTCTTGAAATATGAGTTCTCACCTAAATCTTTTGCAGGGTTGCTATTACATCGGTGCGTGTCTTTTGCGAAGGAAAAGACAGCTGCCGCGATACTTCTGCTACGTCTGGCAGACTCTTTTCTCCCAGAGTCGTAAACAGGCTTGAGAACAGTGAACAGGAAATGCTCTTCAATTTCATGGATCGGCAATCTGCCAAGGTTTGGGAGTAAGTAGAGTTTTAGTAGTCCTTCATTCCGCTTTAAGTGCTTCTGACTCCAGTACTCTTTGTTGTGACTTATCCACTCATAAGCTATCGAACTAAATGTGTGTGCCTCTTTCTCGATAAGCCTTGCTCTCTTTATCTTCCGCTCGGTAGAAGGGTTCTTGCCTTCCTCTATCATTTCTCTGCATTCATCAGCTTTCGATCTAGCAATCGCCAAAGTAATCTTTGGGTAAGATCCCAGACCGACGTTTCTTTCTTTGGCATTTAGTCGATAGCGAAAAATCCAATTCTTGCTGCCGTTGGGTCTGATACGTAGGCGTAAACCTGCACCGTCGTTGATGTAGTAAATCGATTCTTTGGCTTTTGACGCTCTGCAGGAGGACTCGCTGAGTAACCTTTCACCGGCCATTTGCAATCCTAGTACCCAAACTGGTACCCAACACTATAGTGCTTATTAGTATAGTTCGGTATAGCTCTATGAACTAAAAAGTACCCAAAAACAGGGTGTTATGAATCCTTAGTAAGCCTTGGTGACGGTCGGTAAAGCATGGTATGGCGGAAGAGGTAGGAGTCGAACCCACCAGGCACGTAGTCGCACCTCAACGGCTTTGAAGGCCGCGCACCCCACCGGGAGCAATGCTCTTCCGGGGTGGATTGTAGCCAGACCTCAACCCAGATAGCTACTGATAAGGGCGTCGAACTACGCGAGCGTTGCCTACCCGTTGGGTGAAGCCGCGGCCATCGAAGTACTCCAGTACCTCAATGGCGACATTGCGTCCGATACCGGTATGGTCGCGAAACTCGCGCACCGAAAATCCTTCCTGATCTTTTGCTCGCCCAGCCAGCAGCATCACATCCTGTGCAACCTCTTGCAGCGTGTCCTTGGGGTAATAGCGGTGGTTGGCCACATTGATCAGCAGGCCATGTTTTACTAACTCGTTAAATTGCTTTTCGAGCAAGTGCTGAGGTTGCTGTAGTTGCTTGGCCAGATCGCCGGTGCTTGGGGCTTGTTTTTGCGCCAGCAGAGGCTGGGCCTGTTCCCACAACGTTGCAAGATCGTTGGGCAGCTGAACCTTTACCTCGGCCAAGCGATACAGCCCGCCTGCCTGCACCGCAGCTTGCTCCTGCACCAGTTCGTTAAGCAGTGTCTGCCGAAATGCTGGATCTATCTGAGCAAGCTGATTTTCGCGGATGCCTTGACCCTGGGTTTTAGCCGCCTGTTGTAGTTGCTCAATGGTTTTGCTCTTCAGCGCCGCCCAATGGTCTTGTCGGAGAAACGTGTTGTCTATCTGACGCAGCTCGTAGCCAGCGCAAAGGTCGGCAAATTGCGCATCACTTATCTGCCATAGTTGTTGAAATGCCGTGCTGTCGAGCGGGCCTAGCTTTAGCAATTGATCGAAGGCGTGATCTGGCGTTGCTTGACTGTAGGCCAGCACTTGATTCCTGCGGGCCTGGGCATTGCGTCGTTGGCTCTGCTCTGCTTCGGCATAAACGACTTCGCCACCGCCCATGGTTTGGTCTAAACCCTGATCACGCAAAATTACCCGATCACCACGATGGCAAGCCAGCGGTACATCGCAGAGCACGTCGACCAAATTGTCAGAGCCGATGGAAGATGGGTAAGTGGCAAGACGCGCGGTGCTATGTACAGTGGCGTGATAAACATGCACAGGCATCCAGTGCTTGATGCTGCGTGGGAAGTCTTTGCTAACGGTAAATCTCAGAGTCAGTGATCGATGCCCTTGGCTAGGTTGTTGGGTAAGCCACTGTCCTCGGCCAATGTCGTGTCCGTCTGCCCCTGCCAAATTCAGAGCGCAACGTTCGCCCGCCTGTGCCGTCGTTACGTGATTGTCCTGAGCGCGAATGGAGCGCACTCGCAACAGCTCACCGCTGGGGTAGTGATACAGCTGTTGATCAACGCTCACAGTGCCGCTATGCGCTGTACCAGTCACAACCAGGCCAGCGCCTTTGACGGTAAAAGATCTATCTATGGCCAAGCGAAACGGTTTGTTAGTGGCGCGCTGCTGATCGGCCTTGGCGCGTTCACGCAGATGCGCCAACAGCACCTCAAAGCCGTCTGGCGATTCGATGGAGGTCTGAAAAATCGGTGCATCTTGTAAGAATGAGTCCGACAGGAGATTGCTAATCTCCTCTCTGCATTGGGCCAGTCTTTCCGCGCTAACCCGATCACACTTGGTCAGCGCAACCGTGCCTTGTTGCAGACCTATCAACTGCAATATATCAAGGTGCTCACGGCTTTGCGGCATCGGTCCGTCATCTGCAGCGATGACAAACAACGCATGCTGGTGACTGGCGATGCCTGCCACCATGTTATGGATAAACTTTTGATGTCCGGGAACATCGACAAAACCCAACTGTCCAGCATCGGCGTAGGCAAAGCCCAGGTCGATGGTGAGGCCGCGCTTTTTTTCCTCTTCAAGACGATCAGTATCAACACCAGTTAAATGTCGCACCAAAGTGGTTTTACCGTGGTCTACATGACCGGCCAGAGTGATGATCATAACGGTAGGCTTTGGAGTTGCTGACCGAGTTCTTCTAGGTGCTCGGCGCCGCGCATGTCTAATAACACCTTCTCATCACGGATTCGCCCGATCACTGGGATGGGCAGTTTGCGTAAGGCTTCTGCCAACGCCTCGGCGCTGTGCTTGGGGGCAGCCAAGCTGATCGCAACGCTGTTAATGGTCTGGTCGGGCAGGGCGCCGCTGCCGATTTGCGCTGGGCTCTCGATGATGTCCCAGCCAAGGTTGGCGGGTAAATACTTCGCTAAGGCCTCGGCGCGAGCCCACAGCTCATCCTGACTTAGCGTAAGTGTTTGCAGTAAGGGCAAGTGCTGTCGAAGCTGTTCAGGGTGCTCGTAAAGCTTTAGCGTGGCGTCGAGAACGGCCAGGGTGATTTTGTCGGCCCGCAATGCTCGTTTCATCGGATTCTTGCGGATTTGCTCTATCAGCTCGGCCTTGCCAGCGATTATTCCCGCCTGGACGCCGCCTAACAGTTTATCGCCGCTGAAGGTCACAAGATCGATGCCTTGCTCCAGCACGCTTTGTGGTGTGGGTTCGTTTGGCAGGTTGTACTGTCCTAGGTCGACCAGGCTGCCGCTGCCTAGGTCGATGCACGAGGGCACAGCGTATTTTTCACCCAATGCCGCCAAATCTGCTGCCTCAACTGACTGGGTGAATCCTTCAATGTAGTAGTTGCTGGGATGAATTTTCAGCAGCAGCGAAGCCCGATCGATGACGTTTTCAAAGTCGCTGGGTCGGGTTCGATTAGTGGTGCCAACTTCAAGTAATTTGCAGCCGGCGCGGCTCATCAATTCTGGCAAACGAAAGCTGCCGCCGATTTCGACTAATTCACCGCGTGAGACAGGAACCTCTCTGTTCAGGCCAAATGTATTCAGCACCAGCATTAGCGCAGCTGCGTTGTTGTTAACAATGGTCGCCGCTTCACAACCCGTCAGGCGGCACAGGCGCTCGGTAACCACAGCGTCACGGTCGCCGCGGCGTCCAGCATCGATATCGTATTCCAGGTTCATTGGCCGGGTGATCAGTGGCTCGATTTGTCGCCATAACTCTGGGCTCAGCAAGGCTCGCCCGAGGTTGGTATGAACCACTGTGCCGGTAAGGTTAAACATGTGGGTATAGCCGCGTCTGCCAAGAGTTTGGGCAACCGCATCGGCATAACCTTGTGGTTGTACCGCCCACTCAGGAACAACGCGCTCACGACGCATATCAGCCTGCATTGTTCGCAGCACATCTTTAACTGTGTTTGTTCCGTGCTGTTTGATCTGCTGCGCCAATTCTGCGGCTTGCAGCAGGCGTTCAATGGCTGGCAAATCTCGTAACTCTGGCATGCGGTGACTCAGTAGATTGCGTGTATGATTTTGTCTCGTTGTGGCCCCTTTCGTTTCAGCGAGCCTGGCGAGGGGGGACATTTTTACAGGACTAAAATTGAAGAGTAAATCAGCATGACTGGGCAATTAGGACAAGTGGCGTTTATCGGGCTAGGGGTGATGGGCTTTCCCATGGCGCGACATTTGGCGACGCGGGCGACCAAGGTAACGGTTTTTAATCGTACCGCAGAAAAAATGGACACTTGGCTCAACCATATGCAGGAACATCCTCATACGGCCCAGTTGACCGCTGCCGCCACGCCAGCGCAGGCGGCTGACGGTGCCGATGTGGTCTTTGTCTGCGTGGGCAATGACGATGATGTGCGCGAGGTGACTCTGGCAGACGATGGCGCGCTGGCAGGAATGAGCGCAGGCAGCTTGTTGGTGGATCACACCACGGCATCCAGTGGTTTAGCCCAAGCGTTAGACGCTGCTTGCCAAGCCAAAGGCGTCGGTTTTTTGGACGCTCCAGTTTCTGGCGGTCAGGCCGGTGCAGAGAATGGCGCCCTGACGATAATGGTTGGGGGTCGGGAGCAAGACGCCACGGCTGCCACACCTTATTTCGATTGTTATGCCAAAAAGCATGCTTTGATGGGCGGCGTAGGTTCTGGGCAGCTAACCAAAATGGTTAATCAGATCTGCATTGCCGGAGTTTTGCAGGGGCTCGCCGAGGGAGTTCATTTTGCCCAGCGCAGCGGGCTTGACGTGAATGCCGTGGTCGATGTGATCTCCCAGGGGGCTGCCCAATCGTGGCAGATGGAAAACCGTGCGGGCACTATGGCTAACAACGAGTATGACTTTGGCTTTGCGGTAGATTGGATGCGCAAAGATTTAGCGATCGCGCTGGATACAGCTCGTCAGATGGACGCACGCTTGCCGCTGACGGCTCTGGTGGATCAGTTCTATGCCGATGTTCAGGCAATGCAAGGTGGGCGGTGGGACACGTCTAGCTTGTTACGACGTCTCCCATCTTAGGTTTGTCGGGTGGCTATATGCCACCCACGTAAAGCGTTTGTTTGACGGCTCTACTACCCAGGGTAGTCGCGCTTCGGGCTACCGGTATAGAGCTGGCGAGGACGCCCGATCTTGTAACTGGTGCTGAGCATTTCGCTCCAATGAGCAATCCACCCGGGTGTGCGCCCAGTAGCGAAGATCACAGTGAACATTTCTACTGGAATGCCAATGGCCTTGAGGATGATGCCGGAGTAAAAATCGACGTTTGGATACAAGCGTTTTTCTACAAAGTACTCATCTTCCAACGCAATACGTTCCAGCTCTTTTGCCATGGCTAAGATTGGGTCATCAGTGAAGCCAAGCTCGTCTAAGACCTCGTTGCAGGTTTGTTGCATGACCTTGGCGCGGGGGTCGTAATTTTTGTACACCCGATGGCCAAAGCCCATGATGCGGAACGGATCGTTCTTGTCTTTAGCCTTGCGAATATACTCGGGAATGTTATCAACGCTGCCTATCTCGTCGAGCATGGTTAGCACGGCTTCGTTGGCACCGCCGTGCGATGGTCCCCACAGCGCAGCAATGCCAGAGGCGATGCTGGCGAAAGGATTGGCTCCAGTGGACCCTGCTAAGCGCACCGTTGACGTGGATGCGTTTTGCTCGTGGTCCGCGTGCAGCAGGAAGATGCGATCCATTGCTCGGGCGATAGTGGGGCTCACCTTATACTCCTCACACGGAGTTGCGAACATCATGTGCAGGAAGTTTTCTGAGTAACCCAGATCATTACGTGGGTAAATAAAGGGCTGACCCAGAGAATGCTTATAGCTCATGGCTGCCAGAGTGGGCATTTTTGCGATCAGACGATGAGCAGTAATCGTGCGGTGAGTAGGGTTATCGATGTCTAAGGAGTCGTGATAGAACGAGGATAATGCACCGACAACTGCGCACATCATGGCCATGGGGTGAGCGTCGGCACGAAAGCCTTCAAAGAACTTGCGGATTTGCTCATTCACCATCGTATGGTTGGTAATGGTAGTAACGAATTCTTCTTTTTCCGCAGGGCCCGGTAGTTCGCCATTGAGCAGCAAATAACATAGCTCAAGATAGTCGGACTTCTCAGCCAGTTGCTCGATGGGGTAGCCGCGATGGAGCAATGTGCCTTCATCGCCATCAATATAGGTGATGCCAGATTCGCAAGCCGCCGTAGAAACGAAACCAGGGTCATAGGTGAAATAGCCTTGCCCGGTAAGTTTGCCTACGTCGATGACGTCAGGCCCGATGGAGCCGCTGTAAATAGGCAATTCGATCGGAGCATCCACTCCATCAATAGTCAGTTGAGCGGTCGAGTTGTTCTGATCAGTCATGATGTCTTCCAAAAAGAGCAGCATGCAGGGCATGCGCGAATGTTTATTATAGTGCTGGTCGCAGTTTATCGTGACCGAGATACTGACGAGTTCTTAATGCTGTGCAGAGCAGGCATGGCGGCTCAACTCTTCGTGGCCTAATTTTTCCAGCCCAACCTATCGAAGCTTTGCTGAGTCCTGTCAGCTTCTTGTCAGCCTGTGTATGCCAGCGGCTATATGCCAGCGGTATCAGGCTGACAAAGTTGAACCAGCGGTTCGGCCCGCCTTGTACTCTGTCTCCCATGGCCTCTATCATTTACGAAAGCGCAGCATTTTTCCAGTTGGGAAGGGCAAGCTAGGTATATTTCGCGGTAAATGAGGGGGCATCTCTTTAGCCGGGGAGTAATTTGGCCATGCCTTGGTCCTAATTCCGTCCAGCTTGGTGCGCTTTCTTAGAGCTTTACCAACAGCAAAGATCCTCGGCGCAAACGCTTTAATTACGGGGATTATTGGACTTTTGCTGCCGCTGGGCCTGGATATGGTGTAGATTCTGCGTCGCAGCTTGGCACGATCGCTCGACGGCCTTAGACTCCCAGAGGTAAAGGCTCGGCAGCGAAAAGGCTGGTGTTGACCATAAGACAGATAGCCATTGCTAACGATTCTATTTTTTGAGGTTTTCACAATGCAATCAGATCGTCCCGTTAACTTAAACTTGCTGGTTTTCAGCTTTCCGCTAGCAGCCATCGTTTCCATTACACATCGGATTTCAGGGGTGATTTTGTTTGTTGGGGTCGCCTTTGCGCTGTACGCGCTGGATATGGCGTTGGCCTCTGAAGAAGGTTTCGCGGCGGCTACAGTATTGATCGCTCAGCCTTTACCTATGTTTATTCTGCTTGGGCTAGTGCTGTCCTTGGTCTTCCATATCTTTGCCGGCCTCAAACACTTACTAATGGATTTTCATATTGGCGACTCGGTGCAGGCGGCTAGGTACGGCTCTGTCGCAGTAATTGTTCTAACCCTGCTAACCACAGCCTTGATTGGAGTCGTATTATGGTAACTCAGGTTTTATCGCTCACTCGCAGTGGCCTTTCAGATTTCGTTGTTCAGCGGGCGACCGCAATGTTTCTAACGGTCTACAGCGTATACGTGATGGGGTTCTTTATTTTGACCCCCACAATCGATTTTACCGTGCTGTCTGAATTTTTTGGCGGGCTAGTGATGCAGATCGCCAGCACAATCGCAATTTTGGCCACTCTGGCTCATGCATGGATCGGCCTATGGACGATTGGTACCGATTATCTTCGGCCTGCTCATGTGGGTGGCAACGCGACATCAATCCGCGTGATATACCAGGGTGTTTGCATCCTAGCGATGTTCGTCTATTTCGTTTGGGCTATTAGTCTGATCTGGTAGACGTAACATCCGCCGAATATTTATCGGCATGGTAGCTGGTTGAGCACAAAGCTCGCAGCCCCACGCCGCGCAACAGAATTTATCTTTAGAGGCTTACTCATGGCACAGCTACGAAAAATGGAGTTTGACGGGGTTATCGTCGGCGGTGGGGGTTCCGGACTCCGGGCCGCTCTGCAACTGGCCCAGTCCGGACTCAAGACGGCAGTGATCAGCAAGGTTTTTCCAACGCGCTCACACACCGTGTCGGCGCAGGGTGGTATCACCTGCGCGATCGCTAGCGATGACCCGAATGACGACTGGCGCTGGCATATGTACGACACCGTAAAGGGGTCAGACTACATTGGTGATCAGGACGCGATTGAGTACATGTGCTCGGAGGGCCCTCAAGCGGTGTTCGAACTAGAGCATATGGGGCTGCCATTTTCGCGCACCGAATCTGGACGCATTTATCAGCGTCCGTTTGGTGGCCAGTCGAAAGACTTTGGCAAGGGCGGACAGGCAGCGCGCACCTGCGCAGCCGCAGACCGCACAGGTCACGCGCTGCTGCACACGCTTTATCAAGCAAATGTAAAAGCCGAAACCACCTTCTTAAATGAATGGTTCGCCATCGACATGATCAAGAATCAGGATGGTGTAATTGTTGGTGTGATTGCCATCTGCATGGAAACCGGTGAGGTTGTGCAGGTCAGTTCGAAGGCCACGGTGCTCGCCACTGGTGGTGCGGGGCGGATCTATGCATCCACCACGAACGCGCTGATGTGCACGGGTGACGGTGTTGGTATGGCGCTGCGTGCAGGCATTCCAGTGCAAGACATTGAAATGTGGCAGTTCCACCCAACCGGAATTGCTGGCGCGGGTACGTTAGTGACCGAAGGATGCCGAGGCGAGGGCGGATATTTGATCAATAAGGATGGCGAGCGTTTTATGGAACGCTATGCGCCGACCGCTAAAGACCTTGCCGGACGCGATGTAGTGGCAAGATCAATGGTGATCGAGATCATTGAGGGGCGCGGTTTTGGTCCCGACGGCGATCACGTGAAGCTGAAGCTTGATCACCTGGGAGAGGACGTGTTGAACAGTCGCCTACCCGGTATTTTGGAACTATCAAGAACCTTTGCTCACGTCGATCCGGTAAAGGAACCGATTCCAGTAGTGCCAACCTGCCATTACATGATGGGCGGAGTGCCTACCCAGGTAAGTGGTCAAGCGTTGACGCAAACGGCTGACGGCACCGATGTGCCAGTAGAGGGGCTCTACGCAGCAGGCGAAGTTGCTTGCGTATCAGTGCATGGAGCGAATCGTTTGGGCGGCAACTCGCTGCTCGACTTAGTGGTATTTGGCCGCGCAGCAGGTCTGCATATTGAGCAAGTAATGCGTCAGGGCGTGAGTTATCGCGAGGCCAGTGAATCAGACGTTGAGGCTGCCATGGCCCGATTGAATCGTTGGAACGAGTCTGACAGTGGTGAGTCGATTTACGACCTGAAGAAAGAACTGCAAACCACGATGCAGAACAGTTTCGGCGTATTCCGAACCGAAAAGAATATGCAAGAAGGCATGGTCAAGATTGCCGAACTGCGTGAGCGCATTGACAGCGCGCACATGCCAGATAAGTCAGCGGCGTTTAACACCGCCCGCTTAGAAGCACTAGAGCTGGACAACTTGCTCGAAGTGGCTGAGGCCACCGCGATCACCGCAGAGGGGCGTAAAGAAAGCCGCGGCGCTCATGCTCGCGACGACTATCAAGTTCGCGACGATGAGAATTGGCTGTGCCACTCAATGTATTTCCCAGAGGACAAGCGCGTTGGTAAGCGCGACGTAAACTTCGCGCCACAAACTATGGAAGCATTTGAGCCCATGGAACGCGTCTACTAATTCTCAAATTATCGATATTCAAATTTAGGTCATAAGTTATGCAAGTAAGTGTTTATCGCTACAACCCTGAAATGGATGAAGTGCCGGTCATGCGGGACGTCGAGGTGACATTGCCAGAAGGCAAAGACCTGATGGTTCTAGATGTGTTGCACTTGATGAAAGATGAAGACCCAACATTAAGCTTCCGGCGCAGTTGCCGTGAGGGCGTGTGCGGCTCCGACGGCATCAATATGAATGGCAAGAATGGTCTCGCTTGCATCACTCCCGTATCGGATGTGATCAAGCGCAATAAGCTGGTTCTGCGACCATTGCCTGGCTTGCCTGTGGTGCGTGATCTGGTGGTCGATATGAGCCAGTTCTATAAGCAGTATTCGAAAGTGCAGCCTTATTTGGTGAACAACGAAACGCCGCCCGCGCAAGAGCGATTGCAAACCCCCGAGCAGCGCCAAGAATTGGATGGTCTGTATGAATGCATCCTCTGCGCATGCTGTTCAACGTCTTGTCCTTCTTTCTGGTGGAATCCTGATAAGTTTATTGGACCCGCTGGGCTATTGCAGGCATATCGGTTCTTGGCTGATTCTCGCGACACAGCCACTGAAGAGCGGTTGGCTGGTCTTGACGACCCGTTCAGCGTCTTTCGCTGCCGCGGCATTATGAATTGTGTCAGTGTTTGTCCAAAAGGTTTGAACCCTACCCGCGCAATTGGCAAGATCAGAACTATGCTACTGCAACACGGCACCTAGAGTCCGACTTCCGGATTGGTAGATGCTGGCGCGGTAGTTGCCGAGCCAAACCGATAGTGAGAATTCGTCAGCGCTAGAATAAGGCAAAGACCTTAACGAATAACCGTTAGGGTTCGCGGTCTAAGGGCGCTGATGGTTCGATGTGTGCGTTGCGGTGTCGTAAAATGCAAACAATCGGGGGTTATGGTCAGGGGATGACCGTAATTACTATCTTAATCCGGTGGAGCTTCTCTTAGAGAAGCA
>MDTB01039825.1_pt1 | contig 11437 bp, 10 predicted proteins | sample 811161 | NCBI WGS metagenome assembly MDTB01 (sample SAMN05326650, study PRJNA326480) | marine metagenome | isolation source: seawater | place: Mediterranean Sea | collected 2009
GAAGGAATTGTTAAATTTAGTTTTTCTAAATGCACTGTATTTGATAAATCTAAAGCCCTACTTTGTATAGCTGTTATGATTGCCCTTGTAGTTGGAATGGAAAACCTTTTACCTATGCCATACCCGCCACCTGTCCAACCAGTATTAACTAAGAAGACCTTAGTCGAATTCTTTTTAACACGTTTAATCAATAAGTCTGCATAAACATTAGCTGGTCGAGCAAAAAATGGTGCTCCGAAACAAGTTGAAAATGTAAAATCCATTGATTTTGTACTACCAATTTCGGTTGAACCTACTTTTGCAGTGTAACCGCTTAAGAAATGATAAGCTGCAGCATTTTCATTCAAAATTGAGACAGGCGGCAAAACACCCGAAAGATCACACGTTAAAAAAATAATGTTATCAGGCTCTACTCCCTCATTTTCCGGTACCGAATTATCAATAAATTCTCTCGGGTAGCAAACCCTAGTATTCTCTGTATATTTATCGTCATCATAGTCAGGCACTCCATTATTATCAACAACTACATTCTCAAGAACGCTGCCAAATTTAATTGCATCCCATATTAAAGGCTCGTTTTCCTTAGAGAGTTTTATACATTTTGCATAACATCCTCCTTCAAAATTAAAAACTGTTCCATCTCCCCAACCATGTTCGTCATCACCAATTAAATTACAGCTTGGGTCTGCTGATAATGTTGTTTTGCCTGTACCTGATAGACCAAAGAAAAGAGTTGTTCGTTTGTCTTTTGTTTGATTTGCTGAGCAATGCATTGGGAGAACGCCCTTTTCTGGTAATAGGAAATTTTGTACGGAAAACATTGATTTTTTCATTTCACCTGCATATCTCATCCCAGCTATCAAAACCTTTCTTTTATGAAAATTAATAATTACACAGGATTCTGAATTAGTATGGTCAATTTCTGGATCACAAATATAGTTTGCAGCAGATAGAACTTTCCAAACCTCCTTTTTCTGACTATTAAATTCTTGAGGAACAATAAAGATGAGTTTTGAAAAAAGAGAATGCCAGGCAAGCTCTGTTTTTACATTTACTGGTATGTAATGATTTACATTTGACCCAACATGCACTTCTGATTGGTAGTGATTTCTTGAATCAAGGTATAGTGAGACTTTTTCCCACAATGTATCAAAATGAAGTGGATCAAAAGGTTTATTAACTTCTCCCCAGTCAATTTGATCCTCAGTGCTTGATTCTTTAACTATAAATCTGTCTGCAGGGCTTCTACCAGTTCTAGTACCAGTTAATGCAAGGAAGGATCCGTTGCTTACTAAAGAGCCCTCTCCGTTAGCAACTGCTTCCTTAATTAATTCAGGGTTTGAAAGGTCAATTACTTTTGACATTAATTCTATTTATGGTCCAAGTTATTTATAAAAAGGTATCTTAACAGTAATCCAAGAAGCATTGAAGAAAAAAATATAAAAGACCATTCAGCAATATTTAAACCTAAAAGACTCCATACTTCTTCTGCACATTTGCTACTACCAGTAAATATCTTACCTATAGCATCAAAAAAAGGATAAATTTGAAATACAACTTCAAAAGGCATATCGCAAAGACCATCTGGCATATTTTCCTTTGACAGTCCTTGAAGAAATATTTGTCTTCCAGATGCCGCCAGACCTAAAACACTTCCCACAGAGATTAAGCTATAAAATAGAAATTTAATTTTTTTTATTATTAAGTTTAATAGAGATATAAAAAAGACGAACTGAGCAGAGTATTTTTGAATGATACATAAGTTACAAGGTTCTAGACCTAGAATGATTTCAAGATAAAACTGACCTGCAACAACAAAACCTGATGCAATTACTATTGAGAGATTAAAGTACTTTTCGAATAAAACTTTCACAATTAAGTATTATATATAAAGTCCAATGATTTTTAGACCAGATGTAATTTTAATAGACGGCTCATCATATATATATAGAGCTTTTCATGCTCTGCCTCCCTTGACTACAACAGCAGGAAAGCCAACTGGTGCTACAAGAGGTTTTGCCTCAATGTTAAGAAAACTAATTGATATTTATCCGGGTATTCCAATGGTTATGATTTTTGATGCAAAGGGGCCAAATTTTAGAAATGATTTTTATAAAGACTACAAGAGTAACAGACCACCTATGCCGAATGAACTTAGGGTTCAAATAGATGACATTAAAACATTATCAAAATTATTCAAAATGAATATCCTTGAAATAGAGGGGGTAGAAGCAGATGATGTAATTGCTACATTAGCTAAAGATTTTAATGAGAAAAAGATTTTAATCTCTTCTCCCGACAAAGATCTAACTCAGCTTGTAGAGGCCACTACTATTCAGCATAACTCAATGACAAACGATTTCTTTGATGTTCAAGGAGTTTATTCAAAATTTGGCGTTTACCCAAATAAAATCGCAGAGCTTTTAGCTATCGTTGGTGACAGATCTGATAATATTCCTGGCATCACTAAGGTTGGGAACAAAACAGCAGCAAAATGGATTGAAAAATATGGTTCATTGAATTCAATTATTGATAATGCCGCAGATATATCTGGTGTTGTAGGGGTAAATCTCAGGAATGAGTTAAGCAATCTTAAAAGAAATCTATTTTTAGTTTCTCTAAAAAATGATCTTAAATTAAATTTGAATTTTAATGACTTACAAATTCCTGAAAATAAGAATCAAAAACTTAAAGATTTCTATTTAGATCTTGAATTTAATGCTTTTATTGAAAGTGCTGAGAAAAGTAAAAAAGACGTTAGATATTTAACTGTTTCGAATCAAGATGAGCTTGATGAGTTGGAAGCTAAACTTTTAGATTCAAAATATTTTGCATTTGATACTGAAACGAATTCACTTGACCAAAATGAAGCTGCTATTGTAGGTGTCTCTTTTTCTGTTCAATCGGGTGAAGGCTTTTATTTACCTATTAATCATGTTGAGCAAACTGAGCTTAAGAGAGAAAGCCTTCTGAGCTGGTTAAAAAATGTTCTTGAAAAAAATGTAGATAAAATAATTGGGCAGAATCTTAAATTTGATTTATCTATCCTAAAGAATGAAAAAATTGAGCTGTCAAATTTTTATGCTGACACCATGCTAATGTCTTACGTCATAAATAGTACATTAACTAGGCATAATCTTGATGCTCTTTGTGAAAAGTATTTAGGCCGACAGTTAATAAAATTTGAGGAAGTTATGGGCAGGGGAAAAAATAGATATAAAAATTTCGGCGATGTTCCTATAAAAGATGCAACAGCTTATGCTGCTGAAGATGCTGAGGCTACCCTCTCTTTGTTTCAGAAACTTTCTTCGCTGATTGATGAAGATGCAAGGAAATTATTAGAGGAAGTTGAATACCCTCTCGTCTTTGTTCTTATGAACATGGAAAGGGAAGGAGCAATGATTGATATTAAGCACCTAAAAAAACTATCTAATCATTTTGGTTCAAGGTTAATTTCATTGGTTCAAAAAATTTATGGAGTATCTGAAACTAGATTTAACATTGATTCTCCAAAACAGCTTAGTGAGGTTTTATTCGAAAAGCTTTGCCTTCCTACACAAGGCTTGAAAAAAACATCTTCAGGATATTATTCAACGTCTGAGGCAATTCTTCAAAAACTTTCTCATGATCATGAGATTGTTAAAGATATTCTTGAATACCGTTCTCTTGCAAAGCTTAAGAGCACATATACAGACAAACTTTCTGAAATTTGTGATGTTAGATCACGTGTACATACTTCATACCAACAAGCAGTTACTTCAACTGGAAGGCTTTCGTCATCTGAGCCAAATTTGCAAAATATACCAATTAGAACAAATGAAGGAATTACTATTCGTGAGGCCTTTGTTGCACCAAAAGGAAGTAAGATACTGGCCATTGATTACTCTCAAATAGAACTCAGGCTTATGGCTCACTACTCGAAAGACGATATTATGATAGATGCATTCAACAATAATGAAGATATTCATAAAAGAACAGCATCTGAAGTTTTTGGAGTTGATATTGAAGACGTAACAGGCGAAATGAGAAGAAATGCAAAAACAATTAATTTTGGCTTGCTCTATGGTATGAGTGCTTTTGGTTTATCTAATCAACTAGGAGTGTCACGTGCAGAAGCTGAGATATTTCTTCAAAACTATTTTGACAAATATTCAAAAGTAAGGAGTTTTATGGAGACTACTACAAATAAGGCAAAAAAAAATAAATTTGTGACAACCCTTTATGGGAGGAAAATTCATGTACCTAATATTGAGTCACCAAATTATATGTTAAGGCAAGCTTCTGAAAGGGCAGCAATTAATGGTCCACTACAGGGAAGTGCAGCTGATATTATCAAAGTAGCAATGGTTAGCATAAATAGATGGATTTCTGAAAATAGATCACCTATAAAACTTCTTTTACAAGTTCATGACGAACTTTTATTTGAAGTACCAGAGAATTACGTTGAAAAAGATATTCAATCCTTAGTAAATATAATGGAAGAAACTACCCTAATTGATGTGCCTTTGGTTGCTGAATATGGTTTTGGGACTAATTGGAGAGAAGCTCATTAATTGAACTTAAAAAGCTTGATATTTCATCATTCTTTTTTGTTGAGAGCGAGATACATTCACCAAATTTTGATGATGTTTCTTTCAAGACTTTTTTAACATCTTTAACTTTTATTTTATCAGACTTTGTAAGGACAATTTGGTAATTAATTCTTAAATGCTCAAGCTTTTGCATCATTGCAATATCATTTTTTTTCAATGGATTTCTTATGTCAGTGAAAAGATACACAAAATAGAGTTCCTTTCTGTTTTCTAAGTACCTTGGAAGCTCTATTGCCCAGCTACGTTTGTAATCACCACTTGCTGAAGAGTACCCATAACCTGGTAAATCGACAATATAAACCTCTTCTGCTTCAAATATATTTAGGTATTTAGTCTTTCCTGGTTTTTTACTAACTTTAGACATTTTCTTATTATTTGTAAGCATATTAATAGCTGAAGATTTTCCAACGTTCGACGCTCCTACAAAAGCAATTTCTACACAATCATGTTTTTTAAGGCCTTCAATATTTGTAAAGCTCCCTAAAAAATTTAAATCTAAGTATTTATTAATTTTGGTATTCAATTAAAACCTCTTATTGTTATATAATCATTTTCGCATGTACATGAGAACTTTTTTCTTAATTTTCCTTTCTTTGGTTGTTAATAGTGAGCCTAGAGAAGGTGAAGATTACTCTGTGATTCCAGAAGGAATTGTGAAACTAGAGGGTGTCACAGAAATTTTCTGGTATGGTTGTCCTGCGTGCGCTGCTTATGAAGAGGTATTGAAAAAAATTAAGGAAAGAAATCCAGATGCTCAAGTCAATAAGATACCTCTGTATACTGAGCCAACAGCTAAAACTTTTTATACGATAGAGGCCCTTAAATTAGGAGATGAAGCGCATGCTAAGGTATTCGAAGATTGGCAATTAAAAAGAAGAAGCTTTAGAACTGAAAATGATTTAAAAGCATTCTCTAAAAGACATGGTTATGACGAAGATAAGTTTATAAAAACTTTCAATTCTTTTGGAATTCAAATGAAAGCAAGAAATGCTATTAATATCCCAAGAAAACTTGTCAATGCAGGTGTTGATTTCACAGGTGTACCAACAGTTGTGGTAAATGGGGTTTATTTAGTAAATAGACAAAGAGACACATCAAAGGAAATTGAAACAATCTTATATCTATTAGACAGATAGGTTGAAAAATCTATACCTGCAGCAATATTAACCATATGTTAAGACTTCTTTTTACTATAACAATGTTTTCTGTTCTGCATCTTAATGCAGACTATGAAGATGAGGTCAGGAAAAGATTAGGTTTATGTCCTAAAGATGATCCAAAATGTGGTAGCCAATCCCTAGTTGTAAGTACTGAGAGTTCTGAAAGCGAGGGTGGAATTATAGGACGAACTGGTGAATCAGTTTATAATCTTGGTTGTGCAGCATGTCACGCTGCAGGTCTTGCAGGTGCTCCACTTTTTGCAGATCTATCCCAATGGGGAGGACGACTAGAAAAAGGACTTGAAATGTTAACTAACAACGCATACAACGGGTATAATGCTATGCCTGCTAAAGGTCTGTGTATGGATTGTTCTCGTGAAGAAATTGAAAGGTCTGTTCAATATATGTTGGATGCCTTCACACTCACAGAATAAATTTATAAATTTGAAATCTTATTTTCCAGAATTTCTATTCTTTTTAAAGCTTTTTCTAATTCCTCTTTTTTTACAAAACCAGAGTCACTCATAAATTTTTCTAGAGCTGGTTTAACCATTTTCTCCATACCTTTAAGATCTTTTCCACCACCAAAGGGATTAAACATTAATTTTCTCCAAAATAAAGTTTTTATTAATTACATCGTAAACATCTTTCCATGATTTTGCCTGATATTCGTAAGGCACAATCTCATCCCATTTACGTTTTTCACAATTAAACCATATTGTATGGAAATTACAATTTCTAGCACCCCCAATATCATTAATTGGGCAATCACCAATATGTAACGACTCTTCTGGTTCGCATCCACCAATTTTCAGTGCTTTTAGAAAATGTTGTGGGGCAGGTTTATTGCTGGAAACATCTTGTGAGCTTATTGTTGCTTTAAAAAATTTTGCTATACCTATGATTCCAAGATCTGCATTACCATTTGAGAGTGATATTAGGTTTGTATCTCTGTTAAGTCTCTCTAAAATATTTTTTGCTCCTGGAAAAAGCTTTACTTTATTTCTTATCTTAAAGAATTCAGAAAATGCCTCATTGCTATAATATATTGCTTCATTTTCTTGAGCCCCTAAATGTAAAAGTATTTCTTTGATCACCTCTTTTCTAAACCGTGTTAAGTCAAATTTAATCAAAGGATCGGTCTCTACTAGGTTTACTTTTATAGCTGTGATTTTTTCTTCATTTATTTTTCTTTCTATTTCAGGAAATTTTAAGTTTACGAAACGCCAGAGGGCTTTTTCTGATTCAATGATTACCTTTTTATTAGGCCATAAAGTATCATCGAGATCCAATGTTACTAATTTAATTATTTGTCTGGGCATGTGGATGGGCTTTGTCGTAGACATGAGCAAGTTGTTGGAAGTTTAATTTTGTGTAAATTTGGGTTGTTGAAAGACTACTATGGCCTAAAAGCTCCTGTATTGAACGTAAGTCACCTGAAGATTCAAGTAGGTGCGTAGCAAAACTATGTCTGAGCATGTGAGGGTGTACTGGTGACATGCCAAGCTTTAAAGAGAGGTGGTATAACCGTTGTTGCATTGCTCGAATTGATATTCTCTTACCGTATTTATTTAGAAAAAGTGCGTTGGTTTCGGCACTAGAATCGCGTAATTTTAAAAGCTCAAAAATTGATTCTTTTGCAAATTTACCAACTGGTAACATTCTTTCTTTCCCCCCTTTTCCTAAAACTTTTACAAAGTTAAATTCATCCTCAAATGAATTTATGTTTATTCCAACAGCCTCAGAAATGCGTAACCCACAAGAGTATAAAATCTCTAGAAAAGTCTTATCCCTAACTTCACTGCTAGTTTTTGGAGTGTAGGAAAGGAGTTTATCTACCTCTTCTAATGTTAATGTTTTTGGGAGCTGATTTTCTTGTTTTGGAACTTTTACATCTTCAAAATAATTCTCATCTAAATATTCATTTTCTTTAAGGAACCTAAAAAAGGTACTAAGTGCAGAAATGTTTCTTTGAAGAGACCTATTACTCAATCCTTTTTTTCTAAGATGAATAAGCCATTCAGTTCCAAATTTTCTATTCAGGTTCTGAATTTTTAATTCCTTTTCCTCTAAATAGTTAAAAAATTTTGTAATATCTCGATGATAATTAGAAATAGTATGCTTAGAGTAATTTTTTACACTAAGAAATTTTTTTAAAAGATCAAGATAGTCTTTCATAACTTTTGTTTAATTATATAATTTACCTAAGGATAATCTTACTTTGATAAACAATCCAACTGTAAATGCACTGAGATTTCTATCTGTTGATAGTGTAGAAAGAGCAAAATCTGGACATCCAGGCATGCCCTTAGGAATGGCAGATATTGCTGAAGTGCTTTGGAGGGAACACCTAAGACATTCTCCTAGCAATCCATATTGGTTTAATAGAGATAGATTCGTTTTGTCAAACGGGCATGGTTCTATGTTGTTATATAGCTTGCTTCACTTAACAGGATATGATCTTTCCATAGATGATCTAAAAGATTTTAGACAAACAAAATCAAAAACTCCTGGTCACCCAGAATATCGAATAACTCCAGGAGTTGAAACTACAACAGGTCCTCTTGGCCAAGGTCTTGCAAATGCTGTAGGGATGGCGCTTGCTGAAAAAATTCTTGCTAAAAAAATTAATACTAAAGATTTCTGTCCAATTGATCATTTTACTTATTGCTTCTTGGGCGATGGTTGTTTAATGGAGGGTGTATCACATGAGGCGATGTCTTTTGCAGGCGTTCATAAGCTTAATAAGTTGATTTGTTTCTATGATTCCAATGGTATTTCAATCGATGGAAAGATTGATGGTTGGTACAGAGATAATATAAGCTTTCGGTGTGAAGCATATGGATGGAATGTGATTGATAATATTGATGGACACGACAGAAATCAAATAAATTCCGCAATAATTTCTGCAAAAAAATCCTCCAAACCAACAATGATTGTATGCAAAACACACATTGGTTATGGATCTGGTGATAAACAAGATTCTGAGACATCACATGGCGCGCCTTTAGGAAATGATGTTATCTCCAAACTTAGGAAGAATCTAAATTGGCCGTACAAACAATTTGAAATTCCTCAAAGCATCTATAGTGATTGGAATAATATTGACTCAGGTAAGAGACATGAAAAAGAATGGAATGAAATAGTTAAAAGGCACAAAGAATCAGATCTAAAAAAAGGTGAACTTCTTGCAAGGCTTATTTCTGGGGATATGCCTGAAAAGTTTGATGAAGAATTTAACAAATTTCTTGAGGATATTAAAAGTGATGATCAAGCTATGGCAACAAGAAAAGCCTCCCAGCTGGTACTAAATTATCTTAAAAATATGTTGCCCGAACTTATTGGCGGCTCTGCGGACCTTAGTGGCTCCAATAATACCATCACTTCAAATTCCAAATCTATTACAGAAGATCTATCTGGGAACTATATTTATTTTGGTGTAAGAGAGTTTGGTATGAATGCAATAATGAATGGTATGTGCCTTCATGGTGGCCTTATTCCTTATGGCGGCACATTTTTAGTCTTTATGGATTATGGAAGAAATGCTGTAAGAATGGCAGCACTTATGGGAATAAGAGTGGTTTTTGTTTTATCACATGACAGTGTTGCCTTGGGTGAAGATGGGCCTACACATCAACCAATCGAACAACTATGTACTCTTAGATCAACACCAAATATGCATACTTGGCGCCCCGCAAATTTTTTAGAAACAGCTTATGCTTGGAAAGCAGCATTAAAGAGAAAAAATGGACCAACAACAATTATTCTTAGCAGGCAAAACCTTGAAAATTTTAATATCTCTGACCCTGATGATATTCAAAAAGGTGGTTATTTTATTAAAGAGAACTCTGGTGCAAATGTGAACTTGATTGCGACGGGTTCTGAGGTTTCGAATGTACTGATTGCATCAGAGAAATTAAATGAAGAGGGTATTGCCACAAATGTTGTAAGTTTGCCGTGTATTGAAGTGCTTGAACAAGATCAAAATTTATATAAAAAGATTTTCTCTAAAGAAACAATAAATATTGTTATAGAATGTAGCCATCCAAATTCTTGGTTTTCTCATACAAGAAATGTTATTGGTATTAACACTTACGGAGAGTCCGGTAAAGGCGCAGACTTAGTCAAATATTTTGGGTTTGATTCTGATAGTCTTTTCCAAAAGATTAAAAGTCTATTGTGAAGAGTCTTAAAGATGTTGAGCTTACCAATAAATCTGTTGGTTTAAGGGTTGATTTAAATGTACCAATAGATAACGGTGAGATTGTTAGTTCAGATAGACTATCTGCCGTATTGCCAACAATAATCTTTATTCTAGAGAAGACTGAAAACCTTTGTCTTATCAGTCATTTAGGACGTCCTAAAGAGGGACATTTTGACGAATCACTATCTTTAGATCCAATTAGAATATGGTTTGAAAAAAGACTAAATAGAAATATCTCACTTATAAACTCAATTGATAAGGTTAATAAAGGGTTAAATATCTTAGAAAATATAAGGTTCTTCGAAGGGGAGAGCAGTAATTCAGACAACTTAGCTAATTTATTAGCAAATAAGTTTGATATTTATGTGATGGACGCTTTTGCAACTGCACACAGAAAGTCTGCCTCAACATATGGTGCTATTCTACAAGCAAAGGAATCTTGTGCTGGTTTATTATTTCATGAGGAAGTGCATAAATTGAATTTAGCTCTTTCAATGACAAAGCCATTAATCAGTATTGTTGGTGGCTCAAAAGTTTCAACTAAGCTTGCCGTCCTTAAAAACCTGCTGGATAAGTCAAAAAAAGTACTTGTGGGTGGCGGTATAGCAAACACTTTTTTGAAAGCTGCTGGCTTTGATATAGGAAATTCTATATATGAAGAAAGCATGTTATCTATTTGTGAAAAAATGCTTAATACAGATAAAGTAATTCTTCCTGAAAGGGTAATTATTTCCGAGTCTCCATCCTCGGGAGAATCATTTTTTGTAGATGTAAGTGACGTTAGATCTGAAATGATGATCTTAGATCTTGAGTTCAAAAAAGAAAGTATTTCTTTTGTAAATCATATGTTCATATGGAATGGACCATTAGGAATTTTCGAAATAGATATATTCTCTAAAGGCACTAGAGATCTTGTAAAGTTTCTTGAGGAGATACAGGGTGAAGTAATTGCAGGAGGTGGTGAAACTATTTATGCAATTAATAAATTCTCCAACCAGAAAAAGTTTTCATATGTTTCAACTGCTGGAGGAGCATTTATTGAATTTATAAGTGGTAAAAAACTTCCATCGGTTGTTGCTCTGGGAGTAGAATAAATAATGGATTTTTCAAGCTTAAATGAAATAGCGAAATTCATTGTTTCTGATGGGAAAGGAATACTTGCTGCAGATGAGAGCAATCCAACATGTACCAAAAGATTTGATACTATTTCAGTTGAATCAACTGAGAAAAATAGAAGAGATTACAGACAGCTTTTATTTCAGGCTGAGGGGATGTCAAATAATATAGGCGGGGTAATCCTTTTTGATGAAACTATTCGACAAAATACTGCTGATGGAACTGCCCTTGTAGATTTAATAAAACAAAAAGAAGCACTTCCAGGTATAAAAGTAGATAAAGGCCTTGCTCCTTTTGAAAACTCAGATATAGAAAAAGTTACACAAGGCATAGAGGATCTTGACGCTAGATGTGCGGAATACTAC
>MDTB01005501.1_pt1 | contig 11436 bp, 5 predicted proteins | sample 811161 | NCBI WGS metagenome assembly MDTB01 (sample SAMN05326650, study PRJNA326480) | marine metagenome | isolation source: seawater | place: Mediterranean Sea | collected 2009
AATTATACTATCTGAATAACCAATTCCTACACCTTTATATACGATACCATTATTTGCCAATGCATCGGTAACAGAAGGCACGACCATTTGCCCCGTCTCTTCGTTGAAATAAGGACCGGGGTTATCTAATTCGTCTGCATCTTGGTAAGGACCTTCAAAGAAATCACAACCGATGGCAGGAGGATTTTCACCATATCCAGGCTTACCACCATCTGCTTGGTCAATTAAATCTCCATTCAAGGCATATCCTAAACCTCGCGATACATCACACCCCACATAATCATCCGTGTAGTTTCCAATATCCGCATCTAGATACTGCGAAAAATAGGTATTGTATAGTGTTTGCGTACCTCTGTTAATTAATTCATAGTTATAGAATGTCATTCTATTCACCTCATCATTTGTAGCAAATGCAAAAGCTTGAGCTCTAATCTCCATTCCAATGGGATCACCATTGGTTTCTGTATGGATATTCCCCTTATCATTGAACACCCACCAGTGTGTCTCATCACCAAATAAAGAAATACGACGGTCAATACCACATTCGATGTCATCACGACCCAAAATATCATCATACCACGGGTGGTCACCTGCATCTGGATTATAGTTACCATCCTCATCTCTGTCATAGAATGGAGCTAAAAAGTAATCTTGACCTCTTGATACGTCTCCATGGGCTGGCCATCCATAAATACGTTGAAGTTCGTCATTGGTTGGCTCTGTAATGTCATCACAACCCTCGGTTGTTTCTCCACTTGAGCAAGACCACCATATGTTGAAGCGGATCACTTCTGCCTTGCGAATAGTGTAAATCTTATCATAGGCTTGACATTGGTCCGGGTCAATATTTGCCTCTCCAAAATCACGCGTAGCATCATCTCCTACGGGGAACAATGGATTATAAGTACCTGTACCAGGAGTTACCGTTAATGGACCTGGCCAAAAGTCATTCCCTTGTCGATAACGAAGTGCAGCAAGCTTCAGCTGACCATTTACATCTGTACCACCCATCCAAAGCGCACCTGCATAAATTGCATTCAAGCCACTTCCTTTTGGAACCTCATATGCAGCCGTACCATCTGTCCTGTTCTGAAACATACTTCCACCTTGCTCAATTAATGCCGCAACATCATTGAACTCTAGGGTTAATTTGGCTGTAGCTGGACTACAATTGGCACCTTTTGGATTGTTATCTGAAGAGCCTTTCTTGTCGTCAGGACCGAGATATGACCATGCTGGCATAGTCATGCCTATTCCTATTAATGTAGCGAATAACTGCTTTTTCATATATGTAACGTTTATTCTTGTGTTGTTGAAATAATCTATTAAAAGTTAAAATTGAGTCCTAAACGAATTTGTCTAGGAGCACTAATATTGTAAGGGTTCTGTACCTTCATCATGTAGTAGTCTCTAAATGCCTGCTCATCAATTTGATTCTGAATTGAAGTTTGGCTAGCTGCTGCCGCGAGGAAACCATCATCATCCCAGTTTCCAGTTGCACGATATACACCTAGAAGGTTAAATTGATTCAATAAATTGGTAACCCTGACATAAATATTCAAAAACGCTTGTTTTTTCTTATCCCCTTTTTCTTTTCCACCGTAGCTTATGTTAATTGTTTTGTCCAATTGAAGATCTAATCTGTAAGACCACGGAAGTCTCGATCCGTTCAGCGTTCCATCAAGACCAGCAACTAAAGCACCACTTTGAGCGTCATTGGTAATGAAAGTCTGCGATGAATAAGGAGAACCAGAATAGATGTTAGAAATAAGGTTCAAACCCGTGTTTTCAAATAGATTTACCTTACCTATACTCGGACCATTATAATCTTTTCCTGAACCATATCGATAATCAAAAGTTACGTTGATGGCATGACGCTGATCATAGGAGTAAGGGAAAATATTTCTCAGGTTAGGTAATCCTGCATTAATCAATGCACTCGCAGAGGTGGCATCAGAACCTGTTCCTTCCGCGAATTGTAGCGTATAGTTTGCTGTCATTCGAATATTACCGGTTCTACGCAAATCATACTCAATAGTAAGACCCTTGATTGTACCAAAGTCACGGTTTCCAAATGTTTTGTAGGTTGCAGGGTGCGCTTGGAAAACATTGATTAATTGAACATTATTTCTTTGTTCTCTATAGAACGCCTCAATTTTAAGTGCTGATGTTCTCGTCAAAACCTGCTGGAAACCTAAGGCATAATCTACTGTCGTTTCAGGTTTCAAGTTAGAGTTGCTAATGATTGAGCTTCGTGATTGAATGAATTGATACTCAAATGGGTCAAATCTAAAACCAGAAGTAGGACGCTTCGTAAGTATATCGTAATGTGCAAAGAATGAAGCTTCATCTGAAATTGGGAAAGAGAAAGCAACCCTAGGCATAAAGTTTACTTGTGCTTTATAATCTTCAAATGCGCTTGCATCCGGAGTTTCTTGCCCTGGATTCAAGAGCCATGGAGCGATACCCGCAGCACCTTGCAATACTGAAGGATCTTCTATTGGCGTTCCATCAGCATTGTACCATTCTTGACCAGTTCGGAAACCATTTATCGCAGATGGGCTGTTCACGTCGTTAACATATACTACATAGTCATCTCCCATACCTTCAGGTAAATTCACCCATGCATATTGGTCAGGATCTGACTCTTTCAAGGCTTGAGCTTCACTAACTGTTCTCGCATTGTAAAACAGCCAAGGATCTTTAAGAACCGGTTGGTTGGCGTCAAATACATCTACTCTCAAACCAACATTGAAAACAATATCTTTAAATGCAAACTTATCCATGATGTATCCTGCCATATAAATTGGTTGGAATGCACCTACAAATCTTTTATAATTTCCATTTTCATCAAACTCATTGAAATACTTGTTGATATCAGTAGCGCCCTTTACCTTCTGACCCGTATGGTCAAATCCCCAATAGGAAACAAAGGAATTTCCACTATTTAACAATTCGTCCGGCGAAAACATGTCAAACTGGAATAAGTTCGGGTCATAATTATCAATATCTATGAAATCATTTCCTGCCACATCCAAACCAAGCTTGTTTCTCAAGTTAAAATCAAAGAAAGATTGGTTATCGTCATTTAATTGACCCCCATACTCTCCTGTTCCAGACTGCGCTGCATAACCTGAATTTAACCTCTCATAGGTAATTGCTTTGAATGAACCTGAATCCGAAATCACACCTGAATTTAAATCAAGCTCCGTTATGTGAAAGTTCGCAAGTTGTCTCGCAATCGTCCATATACCCAAAGGCCCTTGTGTCCCTCCACCCGTCGTTGTACCTGAAGTCCAACCGCGGTCAACACGCTGCTCATACTCAAAACCTAAAGAAATCGAATGATCTCCTATAATAACGGATCCTGCACCCGTTACCCTAAACTGATCATTTTCTGTTTTACCGAAATAATTATAAGGAGAACCTATGTTGCTCCAAATACTGTAAACACTCCCCGGTGCATCTCCATTTCTAAGCGCATTACCCTGCTGAATCTGAAATAAATTTTCATAATGGCCGTCTGGATCATCTTCATAGATATCATAGTACTGACTTGTAATCGCTGCCAAAGCGGCATTTGTTTCAGAAGGCGTGAAGGCAACCTCTAAATCTCTAAATCCATTGTGCACATATGTATTGGTAATTGGATTAAACTCGTATGATGGAGTTCGTGAGGTTTGAAAACGACCCACATGACCATAATTGAAAATGTTGTACTGATGCTTTGGATCGTATACATCTCTTCTTGACTTCGAGTAATCAACCATTAAATTGTAGTTGGCAGATTTGATTTTTGAGCTACTTCCTTCTCTTTCATTGGTGAATCTTTGCGTAAATCGTCCAAAGACTCTGTAGTCAAGAGATTCAGAGACACCAAAATTCCCAAAATTCAACAAGGAGCCTGTATAAGAATAGCTTGAGCCGTTACTATAATTCAAAGAACCACCAAACTGAAGATTCACACTAGGCCCTGTATTTACATCAATCTTGGCTTGACCAGCAACTGTCATTGCTCGTGCATTCATTCTCCAAGGAGTCTTCTCAAAATCAGACTCTCTTAAAAACAGTGCATTGTGAAAAGTACCAAAACCTGTAGAGGTCGGACGCAATGGATTCTCTAATAGATCATCACGAACATCTTTCTTAATACGATAGGTTCCACCTGCGAGGGGACGTGCATCTAGTCGGTCAGAAAAGTTTGCCGAAATCAAAAATCCTAGAATTGGATTTGTTTTGTTTCCTAATGAATCCCGTCTCATAAGTAAAGGTCCTGATAACATACCCTCGAATAGGTTGTAACCAAATTTATCTAAACCATAAACTTTACCGTCATAACCATCCGGATCTTCTCCGTTGATATAAAAACCTGAAGAAACTGCCTCGAAGCTTCCAAAATAAGTTTTTGAAGGACCTCGAGTCGTAATGGATATAATACCACCTGTAACGTCACCGTAATTGGCGGGTACACCACCTGTAATTACTGCGACTTCTTGAAGTGCTGACTTAGGAAGATTCGATGAACCACGGACTTTAATACCATCAATATAGTAGTATGTCGCATCAGAACGTGAACCTCTTACAGACAATGCTCCAGAGCTTTCATTTGCATTTACACCACCTACGGTTCCTGCTACTCCAGCTGCCGACCTAACAGGCAATCGCGAAATATCCTCTCTTGTTACTGTTTTACCGGATGCACCCCCATCCTTGTCAATAAGGGGAACAACATATTTAATCACCGTTACTTCACCCAATTCTTGGACGTCTTTCGGCTTAACCATTTCTAAGTCATCTAAGAATGTAATTTTATCTGAAGAAATAACCACTCCTTCTACGGCTTGTGTTTGGTATCCAGTAGCACGAAGCTCAACAGTATATGAACCCGGCTGGATAGCATTGATCTGGAATTTACCATCTATATCAGTGTTTTTACCACCTTTAATGGTTCCATTCTGCTTAATGAGGACTTTACTAAATGGCAAAGGCTCACCACTTTCACCGTCCTTAACTGAACCTTTCAAGGTACCAAGACCACCTTGTGCAAACCCATAAAAACCTGTTAACAAGATACTTAGGGAAATAAATAATATTTTACGAACCATAATGATTTAAATCAGTTGTTTAAAATTCTGTAGTTTTAAGAGGGTAAATATAGAAAAAAACACGGTCATTAAAGAATTGTTAAAAAGAATTTAATGAAACACAAGACTCTCTACATTTCCCTTAAATTTACAACATATTTTTGGTTAAAAAAAATAGGTTATCATGATGTTTTTCAATCGTTCTTCAACGCAGTTTGGATTGGTCTCAAAAGCTGATATTTCCGAGAATGCATTTTTATTTCCTGCCGAAATGCTTGGTTTAGAAAAAGTTAAGCATCCGACGAGACGAAGCGAATTTATTGGTGTTCGGCAGCTCAGAAATAAAATGATGCCCAAACATGAGATTATTTATCTCCCTTCGGGTAAACCTACTTTAAAAGAAAGCCATTTTCAAATATCAATTTCACATTCAAAGCATACAATTTGTTTGGGTTTATCCAAACTAAATATTGGCATAGATATCGAAGTGCCAAAAAATCGGATTTTAAGAATTACATCAAAATTTTGTTCTCGGGAAGAAGCCAAATTATTCAATGAACAATGTATTCATGACATGACACTTTTGTGGACCTTAAAAGAAGCAGCATATAAAAAATCGGATGTGCCTGGATTGGACTTTAAAAACGAAATACAAATCATCAAACGAGGAGAAAACAAGCATTTGTGTAGAGTGAATAGTGACATTGAGATGACTGAATTCAATTTAGCCCATGAAGAAATTCATGGACAGATATTAACCTACACAACATAGTCTAATGAATATATTCGATAGGATTAAATCTCTTTCTAAAGGCATTGCCGTTTTAATTGACCCAGACAAATTTAAAACCAATGAGGAGCTAGAGCCTTTTTTGAGAAAAATTGAAGTCGCAAAACCTGATTTTATATTTATAGGCGGGAGTTCTGTTGCTAAATCAGATTTTGATCGATGCGTTAGTGTGGTAAAAAGTATGCTCGCGATACCAATAGTGCTCTTTCCAGGTGCTTCACACCACCTTTCTAATCATGCAGATGCACTTCTGTTTCTTTCGCTAATCTCCGGGCGAAATCCAGACTTTTTAATTGGTCAACACGTCGAGGCTACAGACGAGCTGGCAAAACTAGATATTGAAACCATCCCCACTTCATATCTCTTAATTGATGGTGGTAAAATGACTTCGGTTCAATATATTTCTAGAACACAACCAATACCTCAAGACGAAATTTCGATCGCTAGAAAAACAGCACTTGCCGGCAAACATCTTGGTCAAAAGTTAATCTACGCCGATGCTGGAAGCGGAGCCATTCATCCAATATCTTCTGCGATGATTAAAGCGCTTTCAACCGTAAATTCCCCCCTCATTATAGGCGGCGGTTTAAAAACTATAAAGAGCATTCGGGAAGCCCACGAGGCTGGTGCAAACCTTGTTGTAATCGGAAACAAATTAGAAGAAGATATCGATTTCTTGTTGGACCTTAAAAGCTATATGAAAGCCTAAAAATAGGCCTTCAAGCTTAGGTCTAAACTCTTCACTGAGTGCGTTAATGCGCCCATTGAGATAAAATCAACACCTGTTTCTGCAAATGCACGTATAGTGGATTCTGTAATACCTCCAGATGCTTCAGACTCCATTGAATCTGGGATTAAAGGCACTAATTCTTTCAATGCCTCTGGCGTAAAATTATCTAATAATATGCGCTGTATTCCACCCGTAGATACTGCCTCAATAAGTTCTTCTTTGGTACGAATCTCTACCTCTATATCAATAGGGGTTTCCATAGCTTGAACATAGGATCTAGTTTTCTCAATAGCATTGCGAATTCCTCCAACAAAATCGATATGATTGTCTTTCAGCATAATCATATCGTATAATCCAAATCGATGATTCATCCCTCCCCCGATTACCACAGCCATTTTCTCCAGCTGACGGATTCCTGGTGTAGTTTTCCGAGTGTCTAATAGGCGTGCTCCAGTGCCTTTGATTTGGTGGACAATATTACTCGTCTTAGTTGCGATACCACTCATACGTTGCATAATGTTCAATACTAGTCTTTCTGTGCTTAGTATTGATTTAGCTTTACCACTTACCTCGAGTACAACATCTCCAACCTCAACCTTTGCTCCATCATCAATAAAAACCTCAATTACTAAGTTTGAATCATACAATTCAAAAACGCGCTTCGCTATCTCTACACCTGCTACAACACCATTCTCTTTTACAATCAACTTGGCGTTTCCTTTATCCGAATCTTGCAAACAAGATTGGGAAGAATGATCCCCCGCTCCGATATCCTCTTTCAAGGCATTTAAAATAATATCATCAATCATAACTACAAAGATAAAGTATTGACTTATTCTAAGGATTAGTTTTTAAATTTAACTTATGAATCTGGAATCAGGAGCGCTTAAAAATTCTTTAAAGGTACTGCCCACCTCTCCTGGCATCTATAAGTTCTTAGACAAAGAAGATCGTATAATCTATATTGGGAAGGCAAAAAACCTAAAAAAAAGAGTATCCTCTTATTTTTCAAAGAACAGCAATAATTTCAAAACTAGAACACTTGTTAAATCAATTCAAGGAATTGAGCATGTTGTAGTTGGTTCAGAAAAGGACGCCTTATTATTAGAGAATAATCTAATAAAATCTCACCAACCCAAATACAATGTGCTGCTAAAAGATGACAAAACCTACCCTTGGATTGTTGTCAAAAACGAAGCGTTTCCTAGAATATTTTCTACACGAAAAAAAATTAAAGATGGCTCTGCATATTACGGACCATATACAAGTGTTAGGCACATGAACATATTATTGAACCTCATCAATGAGATTTACCCAATTAGAGGGTGTAAGCTTGACTTATCTGAGTCAAAAATTATGGAGGAAAAATATTCCATCTGTCTTGATTTCCACATTGGAAAATGCAAAGGCCCATGTGAACAAAAACAATCCGAAAAAGCATACCAAACGATTATATCCGAAGCCAAGCTATTGCTTTCAGGAAAAACTAAATCCTTGCTTCAGTTGCTCGGGCAAAAAATGAAGTCTCTAGCTGAAAAATATGAATTTGAGGAAGCGGAAAAAATCAAGAAGAATATCGAGAGTATCAAAAAGTATACGGCTAAATCAATCATTGTATCTAACCTAAAGAACCTCGATGTATTTACCATTGTAAAAAAAGAAAAAGCTTTTTACATCAATTTTATGGTCATCAATGAGGGAGCCGTTGTATATGCCTACAGCAACAAGATTAAAAATCTATTAGACAAAACACCCGAAGAAATTTGTGCGGTTCAAATTGATCTTCTTAAGGAGAAATTCAATAGCTCAAATCGCATTGTTTTGGTAAATGAAACACTTGAATTTGAGCATCCTAGTTATAGCTTTGAATATCCGCAGCGGGGCGAAAAAAAACAGCTCATAGATTTATCACTAAAAAATGTTCAGGCCTATATTTTAAATCAAAGAAAAAAAGAAATTCTTCAAACTGAAAACAGCAACGAGAAAAGAGTTCTAGAAACCATCAAAAAAGACTTTAAATTAAAATCGCTACCCGTCCATATGGAATGTTTTGACAATTCTAATTTCCAGGGAAGCTTTCCAGTTTCCGCATGCGTTGTTTTCAGAAATAGCCGCCCCTCAAAAAAAGATTACAGGCATTTTAATGTCAAAACGGTGGATGGACCCGACGATTTTGCAACAATGAAAGAGGTTGTGTACCGAAGATATAAAAGACTGCAAGATGAAAAAAAAAGCATGCCTGATCTCGTTATTGTAGACGGAGGGAAAGGCCAGCTTAGCGCTGCTGTTTCAGCATTAGAAGAACTAGGTTTGCGCGGTAAAGTACCTATCGTAGGTATTGCGAAACGTTTGGAAGAAATATTTTTCCCGGGAGATCGATATCCCATTTATTTAGACAAACGAAGTGAAAGCCTAAAAGTCATTCAATTCATGCGAAATGAATCTCATCGATTTGGCATAGAGCATCATCGAAACAAAAGAAGCAGTGCAGCGATCCACTCTGAGATTGAAAACATTCAGGGTGTAGGCCCCAAAACAATCCAGCTTTTATTTCAAGAATTCAAAACAATTGAGCGGATAGAAAGGACCAAAATATCGGAACTCGAGAGAGTAGTTGGCAAACAAAAGGCAAAGCTCATTCACCAATATTTCGAAAAAACTAGACTATAGTTTTACAAACGGCATCGAAGACGAAATTGTCTCACTAGTCAACTGAAGTATATAAGTCCCGTTAGAAAGAGACTGCGTATTTAAAAGCATAGTGTTTTTGCCCTCATTTCCTTGCAAACCATAAGCACCAACAACTTTACCAAGAAGATCAACTATTTCAATCTTGAGCAATTGATTTGAAATCAAATCAAAATCTACCGACAGTTCTGCTTCAGCTGGATTGGGATATACAGTCAAGCCCAACATTTGAGGACTATCGAATAATCCCGTGACAAGATCATCTGAAGGATCGCCTTGGTATAGATTAATGTCATCCAGATAAAAATTATTCCCACCCTCGCCTTCAAACCTAAATTTCATTCTAAAGGTGGGCGTATAATACGACTCATTAATATTCACCATGTGCACCGTTTTCCAATCGTTCAATGATGTTGGGTACCAGCTTGAATTAGATGCAGTGGAACCCAATTGACTACCTCCTAAGGTTTTTTTCTGAGACCATGAATCCCCACAATTATTTGAAACAAAAACCTTTAAAAGCTCATAGTCAGAAGATGTTCTCTTGCGGTATGCGTATCGAAAGCTTAATGTGATATCTTCTGTCTCGGGCACTGAAGAGACATCGATAGACTGAGAAATTAGTTCATCTACATTCGATCCTTGCTGACCAAAATTAGGCAACCTAACACATTTGGTTCCTGAATAACCAAAGCTTGACTCTAATGTAAACGCGTTGTTGTTATTTACGTTTACAACCTCCCAATTGGTCAAGTTTTGTAGAGAGGAGTATTCCTCGAAACCTTCCCAAAATGGCAGTCCTGCTGCAGATGGCAATACCCTAATATAATTATTCTTAGTTTCCACATCAGTACTAGAACCGTCAGAAGCAGTAAGGGTTATCGTATATAATCCCTCATCCGAAAATACGATGCTTGGATTCTGAGAAGAGAGGTCAGTACCATTGGATAAAGACCAACCTGTAGCTGGTGATATAGACCAATCCCAAGTTGAGACTGCATTGTATGAGTCATCTGTAAATTGTATTTCATCTCCAGCGCAAAGTGTTGTTCTATCTGCTTCAAACTGAGCCTTACACAGCACCAAAACACCCGTTGCCCCAGTTGCATTAAGGTTACTTGTTTGCCACAAATTTTTTCTTCCTGTGCTTTGCACTTGAAGCGCCGCGCGCATTCTTGTTTTTTGCCCTTCTGTAAACATTTTTGAGCAGTAGGAGTAATCCATATAATTCTCAACATTATCCCGAATATCAAAACCCCAGTAGCCATTATCCCCACTACAACCATTAGAATTCATGTTACAAGAAGTAACGCCGATACACAACGGGGTATCTTGAACACCATCATCCTGACCACAACTTGTAGAAACGTTTGGATTGTTATCGCCACCCCAAGTATGGCTCAAGTTTAACCAGTGGCCCACTTCGTGCGTAAGCGTTCGGCTTGTACCGACAGAACTCGTTCCTATTGAGCCTGTATAATTGTGCAGGAGCCATATTCCATTCCCCATGCTATTTGCATTCCAGTTTCCAGGATTGTAGGTGTATCCTGCAGCACCTCCAATATCCCCACAGACAAAAACGTTAAGATATCTATTGCCCGGCCATGACCCATTGTAAACATTATTTCCGGAAACAATGGCATTGATCTGATCTCCTCCATCCTCTCCTTGAACACTAAGAACGGAAGCCGTTCTCGTGATTCCCTTAAAGCAAACACCATTTGGAGCCTTTGTTGCCAAAACAAATTCAATTTCTGAGTTTGCTGGCATGCCTTGAAAATCAGGGTGAACGTTGGCCGCATCGGCATTACCGAGACTAAAATCTCTGTTTAGTAAAAACAATGCATCGTAAATTTGCTCATCTGAAATATTCTCTGCCCCTTCATTATGAAGCACATGGAATACGATTGGTATCGTATAAACCACATCCTTTTCCATGGGCTCTTTGAGTTTCTTTTGAAACTCTGCCTCTGCCTCTGCTTCTCCTGCCGCATTGTGCAGTATAAAGTGCTCATCTTTTCTGAGCTCCTGCATTTTAATATGCTGATGACAATATTCCACCGTCTCTCCATCACGCGCATTCGTCGGGTCAAATACTCTTTTATTTTGAGCGCTGACAGAACTGACAATTAAAAAGGAAAATG
>MDTB01085648.1_pt1 | contig 11436 bp, 2 predicted proteins | sample 811161 | NCBI WGS metagenome assembly MDTB01 (sample SAMN05326650, study PRJNA326480) | marine metagenome | isolation source: seawater | place: Mediterranean Sea | collected 2009
ATCGCCTGATATGGAACTGCATAATTTGCAATTCTGGAACTGTATGGACTATGGTGTGACCGTTGTACAGAAGCAATTCGTTGGTTCCATGCACTATGAGGTCTATACAAGAGACTATGGAACGCAAACGGGCACTTATATTTGTACAATTGATAATTATCATCAAGATCCTGATGCGATTGACTATGCAACAAGTGAGAATCCAGCTGAACACAAGTCTCATAACCTGATTGAACTTGATAATGGACAGTTTTGCTTGTATCCAAACAACAGAACACGTATCTTTGACAACAGTTTGACTCCTGCGAACCCAAAAGACCCTGATTTTAAGGTATCAACCGTGTATTATCAGGTCGAAAACGGTCATGATCGCGATGGCCTTGGTAACGATGAGAATTATTTCTGGAAAACAGCAAAGGAAAAGGCACAACCTGACGACATACCGAATTTTTAGGTATAAATAAGTTAGATCAACTACACCTAAATGCCTTTAGAACGGGTAAAACAAGAATTTAAGGACATTAGCATGTCATTTGAGACAAATCCTCTCAATGATGACCTGATTGCTTTGAAGAATTCAAGTGCGATTGCCCGATCAATAAGAAATATTGTCTTTACACAACCCGGAGAGAAGTTTTTCAATCCAGATTTTGGATCAAGAATCACTGAGTCTCTATTTGAAAACATGGATGAGGTTTCAGCTCTTGCAATCAGAGATGAAATTGAAAATTCAATCACTCGTTTTGAACCTAGAGTAAATGTAATCGAAGTTAAAGTAATACCAAACTTCGAGGCGAATGAAATGAACGCAACAATTGTATATGAGATCGTAGGAATTGACGTTCCACCACAACAATTAGAATTTGTGTTATTACCGACTCGATAAATGGCCCTTAAAAATTTTACAAATCTGGATTTTGACCAGATCAAAGACTCGTTAAAAGATTATTTAAAAAATAATTCAAATTTTACAGACTATGACTTCGATGGATCTAACCTTTCATCGATTTTAGACGTTCTTGCTTACAATACTTACATTACTTCTTACAATGCAAACATGATATCGAATGAAGTATTCATCGATTCAGCAACTTTACGTGAAAATGTAGTCGCACTAGCAAGAAATATTGGTTATGTACCTCGTTCAAAGAAATCTTCAAGAGCATTAGTTACATTTTTTGCTGATATTTCATCAGTATCTCCTTCTCCTGCAAATTTAACTCTCAAAAAAGGCCCAGTTGCGAGTACTGGTAATCAATTTGGTGGACAATCTTTTGTTTTTGGCATACCAGAAGACAAAACAGTGTCTGTGATTGATGGAATTGCAAGTTTTGATGATATTGAAGTGTATGAAGGATCATTGTTAGATCAAACATTCACATATTCTTCAAGAAATCCTTTTCAAAAGTTTATTTTACCAAATACTGGTATAGATTTAGATACGTTGGTTGTAAAAGTTCGACCATCAGCAGATTCTACAGTTAGTGTTAAGTATGAAAGGCATGATAATTTGTTTGACAGTGACTCAGGATCAGTAATTAACGGTAATTCTAATATTTTTTTCTTACAAGAAGTGTCAAGTGAGCAATATGAAATTATATTTGGTGATGGAATCTTTGGAAAACAACTTCAAGATGGAAATGTAATCGAAGTTTCCTATATTGTCACATCTGGTGACGATGCAAATGGTATTAATAGCTTTACATACGCTGGAAGATTGACATACACAAGAAATTCAGTTGAAATAAACGTAACATCAGGTATTTCTCTCTTATCAAATCTACTTCCTTCAAGTGGTGGAGAAATAATTGAAAGTGTTGACTCAATTCGTAAGTATGCACCTCAAATTTATGCAACTCAGAATCGAGCCTTGAGTGCGAATGACTATGAAGTTCTAATTCCTAACAAAATTTACCCAGAAACTGAATCAATATCTGTTTTTGGTGGTGAAGATTTAGTTCCTCCGCAGTTTGGTAAGGTTTTTATCAGTATAAAACCACGAAATGGTGATTTTGTTCCAAACGCAATCAAGCAGAACATAAAAAGAGATCTTAAAAAGTATGCTGTTGCTGGAATTGTTCCAGAAATACTGGATTTAAAGTATTTGTTTGTTGAAACTACCAGTAAGGTATACTACAATACAAATTTAGCACCAAGTGCATCCTTTGTATCAACAAAAGTACAAAGAGATATTACAAAATATGCAGAATCTTCTGAATTGAACAAATATGGAGCAAGATTTAAGTATAGTAAATTTCTTAAAGTGATTGATCAAAGTCATGATTCGGTAACTTCCAATATTACAACTGTTGAAATGAGAAGAGATCTCAGATTAGCTACCTCTGAGGTTGCAGAGTATGCGATTGACTTTGGAAATCAATTTCATATTAGATCAATGAATGGTTTTAACATAAAATCAAGTGCTTTTCGAGTTTTGAATGTAAATACTGATGTTTATCTATTTGATGTTCCAAATTCTGATCGAAATAAAGGTCAAATTGGATTATTCTCATTAAATTCTGGTTCCTCAACACCTGTCATACAGAGAAGGAATATAGGAGTCATAAATTACACTACAGGAAGAGTCACTTTAGATCCAATCAACATAGTTTCGGGTAAAACTAAAGATAGTGTTCAAATTTTAGAGATTTCAGCAGCACCAGAATCAAATGATGTGATTGGATTACAGGATCTTTATTTGAGACTAGATAGTAGTACAGTTGATACAGTTGTTGATGACATCAGCTCAGGCATTGACCCATCTGGATCAAATTATACAGTTACCACAAGTTATTCTAACGGAAACATCATAAGATAGATGTCAGAAAAAAGAGTAAAGTTAAATCAAATTGTTAAAAACCAAGTTCCTTCTTATGTGAGAGAAGATTTTCCGTTGGTTGGAGAATTTTTATCTCAATATTATATTGGACAAGAATATAAAGGTGGGCCTGTTGATTTAATAAACAATATTGACTCTTATATTAAGTTGAGTGAGAATGGAAATCTTATAAAATCAACATCAACCACAAAATATGCAGGGATATCGACTGAAACTATTTTTGTGTCAAATACTCAAGGGTTTCCTGATAATTTTGGATTGATAAAAATAAATGATGAGGTAATTACATATGAAAGTAAGACAGATATAAGTTTTGTTAATTGCACAAGAGGATTTAGTGGTATTACATCATTCACAAATCCGTCAGATTCAGAAAATCTTGTTTTTTCATCAACTATAGCTGAAAATCATGAAAAAAATACTACAGTTGATAACTTAAGTGTTTTATTTTTAGATGAATTTTTAAAAAAGACAAAAAAACAATTTTTACACGGTTTTCAAAAGGATTTAACCACCAAACTCAATCAAGCACAATTTGTAAGACAATCAAAAGACTTTTATTCAACTAGAGGTACTGACGAATCATTCAAAATACTGTTTGGAGCTTTATATGGTGAGGATGTAAGCATTATTCGTCCAATTGATAATGTTATTTCGCCATCGAATGCTAATTATCGTATAACAAGAGATTTAATTGTCGAATCGATCACTGGTGATCCAGATGATTTGTTAAACAAAACATTATTTCAAGATTCTTTTGAAAACATATCAAAAGCATATGCGCCAGTAGCTGCAGTTGAAAAAATATCAGTCGGAATACTAACAAACACTTATTATAAGATAAGTTTGGATGGATCTTTTAATTTTCCAGAGGGTTCATCTCCATTAACATACGGAAATTTTTCGACACATGCAAAAACAAAAATAATTGGGCAAGTTGGTATTGCACAAACATTTTTAGATGTTGATTCGACTTTAGGTTTTCCAAAATCTGGAACTTTATCATTTTCATATCAAAATGGAACTGCTGGTGTATGTACTTATGCTGATAAAACTATAAATCAATTTTTAGGTATTAATACAACTGGTATTACAACAACAATATTAGATAATACATTTATAGATCAAGATACATTTGCTTACGCATCTGATGGTGAATTTGATGATGGAATTAGAGTTAAAATAAGATCAGTTTTAAGAGATTTACAAGTTCCAAATCAAACTTACTATCAGAAAAAAGATTCAAAGATAAAAATAAAGTCTTTGGGTAAAATTGGATCTGGATTTAAACAAAATAATTGGTTATTTAATACTGCACAAAGTTATGTTGTAAAATCACTCACAATAATCGATTCTGTTAATAATACATTTAAACTAATTACACAAGATGTTAACATTTTACGAATTGGTGATAAAATAACAACACATGAAACACTTGCTTCTGGTTCACAATGGGGAGATAAGATAACAGATGATTTTGATCCTGCATCAAATAAAATATACACAGTCACAGATGTATTTGATAAAAATACTTGTTTAATTACAGGAACTGGTATTTCTGATCCTACGAAGGTAACGAAAGTCACCCGTAGAATATCAAAAATTGATTCAGACCTTCATCCTAATTTAAATCAATTCACAGCAAATATACAAAATGTATATTTGAAACCAGACGTAGGAACTGTAAATGGCATTCCATATTATGGCCCTTATCATGAACATAAAGGTAAAAAAATGGTTGGAGCAAAACATGTTTCCTTTCCACATGCCTTTATTAATCCTGATTCAAATTCAAATAAAGTTTTAATCGCATCTTCGTCATTACCCTTTGCAGGAGTTACAAAATTAAATCCAAAAACACAAAAATTTACTTTTAGTGGAACTTATAATTTAAATGATGAAGAGATAAAGGTAACAGATCAAGTAGATCATAATTATTTCACAGGGGATGCTGTTTATTATACTCCAGAAAAAACTCAAGTTGAAACAATTTTGCCTGATGGGACAGTATTAACTCAAGAATTTATATCAAGTCAAATTTTTGATGAGGGTTTATATTATGTTAAGAGAGTTGATGGTAATAATTTAAAATTTGCAAAAAGTCAGTCTGATATTTTTAGTGATAATTATGTCAAAGTACAAACACCAAACAGTGTAGATAATGTTACAATTACATCGAATGATATTGAGAAGTATGAACTTCATGGTAAAAAAATTGAAAGTCAAAAACTTTTTAGAGAGATATCAACTCCAATTAACGATGGAGTAAAACATAAAACAGATCCAGGCTATACTGGTTTATTGGTTAATGGAGTTGAAGTATTTAATTACAAATCAAAAAATGCTGTCTACTATGGAAATTTAAATAAAATTGATGTTGTAAAAGGTGGTGATAATTATGATGTTATTAATCCTCCATTGTTATCAATAACAGACTCTGTAGGAACTGGTGCTACAGGAACATGTTCGGTAAAAGGTGCTTTTAAAGATATAAAAATATTAGATTCTGGATTTGATTATATTGAACAACCAATAGTAAAAATTACAGGTGGAAATGGTAGTGGAGCGAATGCTGTAGCTAAGTTAAACACAGTCTCCCATGAATCTATATTTAATGCAGATGGGGTGGGATTAGGGACTGTAACTATCGGTTCGGTATCATCGGCAACTGCGGGTGTTAATACTTCATCAATAGGATTTAGTACCTATCATCGATTTAGAACGGGTGAGAGGGTCGTATACGATCCTTTGGGGGGCATTCCTCTTGTTGGATTAACTACAGAAGCAGTTTACTATATTTCAAGTGTTTCAGAATATACGTTAAAATTACATAAAACTTTTGAAGATTCTGTATCAGGAATTAACACTATTTCAATAACTAATTTTGGAAATGGTGTTCAATCAATAAAATCCTTAAATGGAAAAGCAATATTAAGTTCAATCGTTCTTTTAGATTCTGGATCTAATTATGAAAATAAAGAAAGAACTTGCAATTCAATTGGAATCAACACTGCTTTAGATACAGTTAATATAACAGACCATGGATATCAATCTGGAGAGACAATCAAATATTCTGTAGATGGTACAATAGTTGATGGTTTATCCACATCACTTGATTACTTGGTATCAGTCATTGACGAAAATTCTTTTAAACTTGCGGCTGTCGGTGTAGGCACAACAACAAAAGATTTTTACTTAAAAACAAATCAGTTCCAAGAATTGAGAAGTGTTGGTTTAGGAACTCATAAATTTAATTACCCACCAATAAATGTTGAGGTTATTGGAAAAGTTGGTTTATCCTCAGTTGCGGGAAAAACATATGAAGCTATTGTTCAACCGATTGTAAGGGGTGAGATAACTTCAATAAATTTAACTAACAACGGTGTTGGGTATGGTGCATCAGAAATAATTAATTTCAATAGGACACCAGATGTATCATTTAATTCAGGTAGAGATGCTGTTATTACACCAGTGGTAGCAAATGGTAAAATAGTTGATGTCAGTGTAAGTTATGGAGGAACAGATTACAACTCACCTCCAGAATTAGTTGTGTTAGGTATCGGATCAGATGCTAAACTTGTTCCAGAATTAAATTCATCAGGAAATATAGTTTCTGTCAATATACAAAGTGGTGGTATAGGATATGGAGTATCAACTACTTTTGTCAGAATTGATTCTGCAGGTAGCGGATTTAAATCAAAACCATTATTACAAAAATGGACAATAAATGAATTTAAGAAAAATTTAGCTAATTTAAATGATGATGATGTATTCATAACCACACCCCTTAATCGTGAATATGGGTTACAATGTTCTTATACATATGCCCCTCGTAATCTAAGAAAAATATCATATGCGAGTGATGCTGATGGCCAAGTTTTATACGGTAAAAAAGATTTAACAATTGTAAACGGTGTTGAAAGTGATAATGATTCACATTCACCTATTTTAGGATATGCTTATGATGGTAATCCAATATATGGCCCATTTGGATTTGTAAATAAAACTGGTGGTAACATTGTTCAATTAGATTCTGGATATACTGAAGATGCTAATAATAAAACAAATAGACCCCCTACAAGTGCTTTCCCTCCAGAATTTTTTGTTGAAGATTTTACATTTAGTCCTTCAGATAGCGATAATGTTCTAGATGAAAATAATGGTAGATTCTGTGTTACTCCCGAATACCCAAAAGGCACATATGCTTACTTTGCAACTTTTGATACAACTCCAGCATCAGACGGAATTTTCAAAAATTTTAAAAAACCAAAGTTTCCATATTTAATTGGAGATTCATATAACTCAAAACCAAACAAATTTAATTTAGATAGGTCATCTAATCAAGATGTATATGATTTAGAAAATTCTAATTGTGTTAGAAATACATACCCATATTCTTTAAATAAAGATTTCAGTGGTTATGATTATTTCTTACAATCAAATAATTTTGTAAATCAAGATTCAATCATAAATTTTGCTGAAAAGGGTGGTGTAGATAGAGTTGGAATATTATCTGCAGGAAGAAGTTATCAAGTTGGAGATACTGTTGTTTTTGATGATAGTGTAACTTCTTCTTTCAAAGCATCTGCTAAAGTAAGTGAAATTACTGGCCCTGATATTTCAGAAATAAGTGCAACTACAACCACATTATCTAATATTGAATTTGTTATTGATAAGAAAAATACTGTTATTGGAATAGCTACAACCAGTTTAAATTTGTTAAACAGTACTGTCGTTAATGTTGGGTCTTTATCCACTACAACAACTACACTGCAAGGATCCTATCCAATAGGCATTAGATCTGATAAATTAATTTTATCTCAGGGCATTGGTACAGCAACAGCTACAGGAGTGGTAACATTCATGTCTGTCACCGGAGATTTAGAAAAAGTAAAGGAGAATGATAGATTTAAAGTTGGTGTTGGAACAGAAATAGTAAAAGTATTAAATGTTGATAAGTTTACTTCTAGAATTAGAGTATTAAGACCAAGTTCAACTGTCGGAGTTTCACACACAGCATCAACAGTTCTTGAAGAGATACCTAGAACATTTACATTCACTTCTGGATTTACCACAACAACAAAATTAAGAGAAAATAGAGAATATTATTTTAATCCTGAAGAAGCAGTTGGATTAGGAACAACTGCTGGTGTTGGTGTTGGAACATTTAGACAAATAGTCAATCCCGGTGTTGGAGCAACACAGGTATTCATTCCAAGTCAAGCCATATACCTTCTAAATCATGGATTACAAACTGGAGACATTGTTACCTATCAAACATCAGGAACTGCTTTGGGTATTAAAACAAGTAGTACAATACCAACTCAAGATACTTTGCTTGATGAGGATGTTCCTCTTTTCGTAGCAAAAATAAATGATAATTTAATCGGATTATCTACTTCAAAGGTTGGAATAGGTTCAACAGGCACTTTTGTTGGTGTTGGAGCAACCTTAAGTAATAGAGGACTTCTATTCTTCTTAACTGCTGGAGCAGGTAATATTCATAGTTTAAAAACACAGTTTACTGATGTGGTCTCTGGTCAAATTGATAGAACTCAGGTAAGTGTAGTGGGAACTGCAACTCATGGATTACTTAATAACGATATAGTAACCATTAATGTTAATCCCGGAGTTACTACAACAGTCACTGTAAAATACAATGTATCAAATCGAAAAACTATAATCAACCCATTAATATTCAACGACTCAGGAATAACTTCTGCTACATCATTAACTGGAATACCAAATACTATTAATATTAATAATCATGGATTGGTTAATGGTCAAAAAGTAATTCATACATTTAGTGGGTCAGAGAGTTCACTTACAAATGATAAAGAATATTACGTTTACGTTATAGATAACAATAAAATATCACTCGTTGAAAACAAATATGAAGTAAGTAAATTAAAGCCAGATTTTGTAAAAGTTGCTATTACAACTGCTGGAACTCTATCACCTGTAAATCCACCATTAAAGTTCTATAAAGATTCAACTGTAGAATTTGATCTTTCAGATTCATCTTTATCATATACTCAAAGTTCTACTGACTATCCTGCTTTTTACTTTAAATTATATAAAGATAATAAGTTTTTACAAGAATATGAAACAAGTGGAGTTTTAAACACTTTCGATGTTTCAAGAAGCGGAACCATAGGTGTGAGCGCATCTGCCAAAGTAACTTTAAAGGTAGATAAAAATACTCCTAATTTATTATATTATAGATTAGTTCCTGTCAATTCAGATGATAACACTGAGCAAAACAAACAGATAGTTGTAGACAATGAAATTGATTTGAATAGTCAACTGATATTTGAAAACAGCAAATATAATGGATCGTTTAATATCGTATCAACAAGTTCAACCTCTTTCACTTACGACATATCAACACCACCAGAGTCCTCATCATATACTACTACAAATTCAAAATTAAAGTATTCTACAATATCAACAACTGCATATGGCGGGATAAATCAACTATCTCTTACTGATACAGGAGGTGGTTACTTATCAGTTCCCGGAATCACCACAATCACTTCAAGTGTAGGTAATGGTGCTGTTTTAGAATCATTTAGTTCTAATATTGGTAGGGTATCAAAAACAACTTTAGAAAATATTGGCTTTGATTATCCTTCAGATCCAACTCTTTTTCCTGAAGTATTATTCCCCCAAGTTTTAAGAATCACACCACTGACTGGATTCAAATCAATTGGTATTACATCTCTTGGAAAAGGTTACATTCAAAATCCTAACTTAGTTGTTCTTGATGGTATAACTAAAAAACAAATTACAGACATTGATTTAAGATATAGACCTGACGAATTATTTGTTGAAATATTAGATAACACAGAGTCGATGAATGATACGACTCCTACTATAATACCAACAAACAATTCAAATGGTATTAGAGTATCAAATTTAGTTTATGATAATGATGAGCAATCAGTAACTGCGACCATTAAAAATACATTTAGTGGTGTTGTTGGATACTCTGGAACATACATCGATCCATTCCCATTTACTGTTGGTGATAAAGTTTTAATAGAAAATGCAAGTGTTGGTGTTGGATCAACAGCTTCTGGATTTAATTCAGCGGGATATGATTATGCGAGATTTGAAGTAACACAAGTAACTCCAAATTACGGTGGTATCGGGACTGTCAAGTATGATATGTCAAATTACTTATCCAAGAATGTTGATTATCCCGGTGTTTTTGATTCTGTAAATTCTGTTGCCACATTAATACCTGATAAATGGTTTCCTCAATTTGATATTGTATTACAACCAAATAGTTTCAGAAAAGGTGATGATCTTGAGAGTATTGATTCCGATGGAACACAAATAACTGGAACAGTTTTTGATTGGGATAACTCAAGTAAATATTTGACAGTTGAAAGTTCAAGAGAATTTGAAATAGATAAACTTGTTGAGCAAGTTAGATTTAGAGGTGAGAGGATTGATGGAAAAGTATATGCATCACCCACAGGAGCCAAGGGATTAATAAAAGAAATAATTAAATTTGACGGAAAATATAATCTTGATTATTTTTCTACTGTAGAAAATGGTTGGGAGCATCTAACTGGATTTTTAAATAATGAATTACAGAGGGTTCATGATAATGATTATTATCAAGCATTTTCATATTCAATTAAATCACCAGTTCAGATAAAGGAGTGGAATGATGTAGTAGGATCATTAAATCATACATCTGGATTCAAAAAATTTAGTGATTTACAAATTGAATCTGATGAGTTATCTACATCTTCTAACAAACTCTCAAATATTGATCCATCAAAAAGTGTTGTCACTACTTTAGTTGACCTTATTGGTGTCGAAAGTTTATACACAATATATGATTTTGATTTAGCTACTGAAAATTATCTTCAAGGGGTAGAAAAACCATTCTCTGATGAAATAAACTTCCAAACAAGACTTATTACTGACTACTCAGAATCAGTATCAAATCGTGTTGTTCAAATAGATGATATAAGTGGAATATTTAATAATAATGCAAGAACAACTCCTTATGCAGACGTTTATCGTAATGCATTAACTGACGGAAGAACACAAATGTTCTTTGCTCTTGTTTCTGATAGATTATTCACTGGTGAAAGACAATTTTCAATAATAAACACTTTACATGATACTGGTAGAGGCCAGACAATGCTTAATCAGTATGGTGACATGGAAACTGTTTTAGACTTGGGATCATTTGATTATGCAATTGAAGGTAATGAATCTGTTTTAAGATATTATCCAAATAAATTTAAACTTAATAATTACAACGTTGTTTTATGGTCTTATCAAATTGATACTCAAAAACTTGGAATATCAACTGATACTGTATCATGTGGTAGCACAACCATTCCGGGGGCACCTGCTAACCCTACAACAGGTCTAAATGGATCTTTGATTAGTATTGCCACAACTGCTGTTACAATCGCTGGAGGGGCAGCAGGGACTGTATTTACACTAGGTGGTATAGGTACAAATATATCAGGTCATAGATCAGCTAAAGTATTAATGAGTGTTGAAGCGGGTGGTGGTACATTAAATGGAAGTGTTGAATATGATCAAGTAAGTTTAATTCATGATGG
>MDTB01112590.1_pt1 | contig 11436 bp, 10 predicted proteins | sample 811161 | NCBI WGS metagenome assembly MDTB01 (sample SAMN05326650, study PRJNA326480) | marine metagenome | isolation source: seawater | place: Mediterranean Sea | collected 2009
AGCTTGAGAATCTAAAAAAACAAAAAGTTGCAAGAGAAATTTTAGTTTCACATTCAAAAAATTAATTTAGCATTGTTGTAATGCTTAACATTAAGACAAAAAATAGATTACTAATCTTTTTATCAATATTTGCACTAAGTATAATTTTAACTATTTTTCTATTCAAAACATTGAGAAATAATGTTTTGTATTTTTATTCACCATCTGAAGTTAGCAAAAGCGACGAAAATGCTTTTAAAAACAATATTAGACTAGGAGGAATGGTCAAACCAGGTTCAGTGGAGACAGATAATAACGAAATTAAATTTATAGTTACGGACTACAAAAAAGAGATAATTGTTATTTACCAAGGAACAGTCCCAGCTCTTTTTGCAGAGGGCAAAGGTGTAGTAGCGGAAGGTAAATTACAAGATAAAAATTTTTTTTTAGCTAAAAGAATTTTGGCTAAACATGATGAGAATTATATGCCTCCAGAGATAAAAGAAAGTTTGAAACAAAATGTTAAGTAGTTTTGGCATAACAGTCTCAAGCATATCTCTATTGCTATCCTTATCACTTTTGTATCTATCTTATTATGATTTAAAATTATCTAATAATAGAATATCCAAAAAAATATATAAGTTTGCATTTTCTCAAATTCTATTCACTTTTTTAAGTTTTATAACGTTAATTATAGCTTATATAATTTCAGATTTTTCATTAATAAATGTTTACGAAAACTCACATACTACCAAGCCTTTATTTTATAAGATTTCCGGTGCGTGGGGAAATCATGAGGGTAGCTTGCTACTATGGATAAATATATTGGTATTATTTTCCTTTTTATTTTTAATTTTTAATAAAAATAAAAATATAAACTTTAAACTTTATACTCTTATTTTTCAAAATTTATTAATTTCAGTTTTTTTAATATTTTTGCTAACAAACTCAAACCCATTTTCATTATTATATCCAATTCCAACTGAAGGCATGGGATTGAACCCAATTTTACAAGACCCTGCATTAGCAATACATCCTCCACTACTTTATATTGGATTTGTAGGATCTTCGATTTATTTTTCTATTGCTTTGGCTGCTTTAATATCAAAAGTGGACTCAAAATCTTTAGCATCAACTATCAAACCTTGGGTTTCTGTTTCATGGACCTTTCAAACTTTAGGAATTCTTGTTGGATCAATTTGGGCCTACTATGAATTAGGATGGGGTGGCTTTTGGTTTTGGGATCCTGTTGAAAATTCTTCACTGATGCCTTGGTTTTTGATGACAGCATTGCTTCATTCAGTTCTAGTTTTGGAGAGAAGAATTGGACTTTACTCATGGGTAATAATTTTAAGTATTTTGACCTTCACCATGAGTGTTGTAGGAACTTTTTTAGTTAGATCGGGCATATTAAATTCTGTTCATACATTTGCAAATGACCCTTCGAGGGGTTTATTTATATTGTCATTTTTAGCTTTAATGGTTTTTTCATCAATTTTTATTTTTTTCAAATATGCACCAGATGATAATAAGAATTACAAAATTTTTTCAAAAGAATCTTTCATATTAGCAAACAACTGGTTTATGGTATTTTTTTTAGCTGTAGTATTAATTGGAACTCTATATCCAGTTTTTCTTGATACTTTGTCTGGACAAAAAATATCAGTCGGCCCCCCATATTATAATTTTATTTTAGCGCCATTTTTAATTCCTTTATTATTTTTAATGACTTCAGGACCAAAGCACAAATGGATATCATCTGATATAATAGGAATATTTAATATTTCTTTATTAATATCTGTAATTTTATTTATTGTCATTTTTCTTTCAATCAAGGAGAGTAGCTTATTATTGTTGCTAATATTATTGTTTTCAACTTATCTAATAACACAAACTATTTTTGATTTTTATGAATCATTTAAAAATAAGAATATTAATTTATCCAGAATTATTTCTCATTTTGGATTTGGAATGTTAATTTTCTCTATATCACTCAATCAAATATTTTCTGTTGAAAAAAGTTTTAATGCTAAATTAGGCGATGAGGAAAGTTTTCAAAACTATATTATAAAATTTAATAACTTAGAGACGTTCTCTAAAAATAATTTTAAGTCAGTGAAAGGTTATTTTGAAATAATAGATAAAAAAAACTCAACTAGCCAAAACTTAACGCCAGAAATTAGAGTATACAACCAGCCTGAAACAATCACATATGAGGCATCAATCAATACTAGATTATTTTCCGACACCTATTTGACCATGAGCAATATCTCGAACACAGATATTTTCAATATAAAATTTCAAAAAAAACCATTCATGAATTTTATCTGGTTTTCTGTTTTGTTAATTTCATTGGGAGGGATATTACAATTTTTAAGATTTGGAAAAAAAATATGAAAAAAAAATATTTAGTTTTTATCTATTCAATTGCCATATTCGTTTTTTTTGTTCTTTATCTTAGCTTAGGTAAAAATAAAGTCTACACAACAAAAGAAAATATTGGAAAAAAAATTGCAGAGATAGAATTAAATTATTTTGACAAAAATGAAAAATTTAATACCCAGGAAATATCCAAGTTCAAATTTACTTTATTAAATTTTTGGGCATCATGGTGTAGCCCTTGTAGGAAAGAGCACAAACATCTTGTTGAATTAAGTAGGAACTCGAATTTAAAAATTATTGGAGTAAACTTTAAGGATGAAAAAAAAAATGCTATTAAATTTTTAAGTGAAATGGGCAATCCTTTTTTTATTTTAACAAAAGATCCTGATGGGAATAAATCTGTAAATTTCGGTATTTATGGAATACCCGAAACAATTTTGATTGATAAAAATTTAAAAATTTTAAAAAAATATGTTGGTCCTCTTAATGCCAAAGATGTAAAAGAAATTAAAAAAATCATAAATAAATGAAAATCTTATTTTTAACTTTAATTTTAATTTTTTCTAGCACAATTACCAACAGCGATGAAAATAAAACATATGAAATTTTAAAAAATCTACGATGTTTAGTATGTCAGGGACAAACCATATCAGACTCTAATTCTGATTTTGCTTTAACTATTAAAGATGTAGTTAATGAAAAAGTTAATGAAGGTTTAAGTAAAAAAGAAATTTATAATTTTTTATCAGATAAGTATGGTGACTGGATTTTGTTTAATACACCTTTAAAGCAAAATAGTTATTTTTTATGGTTTATGCCATATGTTTTGTTTATTCTTGGAGGGGTATTTCTTTATTTCATAATAAAAAAAAGGGTCGAAAAAACGAAGTAATAAACTATGTACTTTTTCATATTTAAATTGTATTTTTTGAATAATGAAGTTTAAATTTTTAGTATATAAATTAATTTTCTGTTTCTTTCTGAATAGCTTCTGCTTTGCTGAACCTAAATCTTTGTACGGCAAGAAATTATTTTCTAAGAAAAAAGATATAACTTCTAATGAAAAACAAGAAAAATTTAACGGAGTAAATTTTTATACGGGAATGTTTGATTTTAGTGACGATGGAAAAAGATCAGTCCTTTATGGAGTCGAACATCAAAATGAAAATCTATATAGAGACACAATCTTTGGAAGAATCACTCCTGTGTCAGGAGCAATGATAACGCAAGATACAGCAACCTATATTTACACTGGGGTTGAAGCAAATTATTCAATTGGAAAATTAAATATAACACCAAGTTTTACACCTGGTTTGTATAACAAAGGTGATGGAAAAGATTTGGGGCATCCATTAGAATTTAAAAGCGAAGTTCAAATGTCAGTTGACTTGAGCGAAGGTACTAATTTAGGAATGTCCTATAACCATGTATCTAATGCCAGCTTAGGAGATAAAAATCCTGGAGCAAATAGTTACATGTTCAATTTCCTTAAAAAATTCTAAATTAGTTTCATAATGAATCTTAATGATTGTTATAACTTTGATGATTTTAAAAAATTAGCAAAAAAAAATCTACCTGCACCTATTTTTCACTATATCGATGGTGGATCAGATGACGAAGTTACTTTAAAAAGAAATACCGTATCATTTTCCAAATGTGACTTAGTACCAAGTATTTTAACAAGCGTTGGAGAACCAGATCTTACAACAGAAGTGCTTGGAAAAAAAATTAAAATTCCAATTTTTTTATCACCAACAGCAATGCAGCGGCTTTACCATCATGATGGAGATAAAGCTAGCGCAAGAGCAGCGGAAAAATTTGGAACTTTTTATAGTATGTCAACAATGGCTACAAGTTCTATTGAAGAAATTTCGAATGTTTCAGGTGGGCCAAAAATGTTTCAATTATATATTCATAAAGACCAAGGCTTAACAGATAATCTTATTGAAAGATGTAAACGATCTGGTTTTAATGCAATGTGCTTAACGGTAGATACTGTTGTAGCCGGAAATCGAGAAAGAGATCATAGGTGGGGCTTTACGACTCCACCAAAACTCACTTTAAAAAGTTTATTAAGTTTTGCTTTACACCCCATGTGGTCTATAAATTATCTTACACACGAAAAGTTTAAACTTGCAAATGTTTCCCATTTCACAAAAAAAGGAAGCAGTATTGCAAAAGGAGTGATGGAATATATTAATGAGCAATATGATCCAAAAATGAGTTGGAAGGATGCCGAGTACTGCATTAAAAAATGGGGTGGACCTTTTGCGATTAAAGGAGTCATGTCCGTAGAAGATGCAAAACGTGCTGTCCAAATAGGAGCGTCGGCCATTATGTTATCTAACCATGGCGGACGACAACTAGATGGATCAAGAGCACCATTTGATCAATTACCTGCAATAGTTGATGCTGTAGGGGGCAAAATCGAAATTATTTTGGACGGAGGTATAAGAAGAGGAACACATATTCTTAAAGCCTTGTCATTAGGTGCTACCGCGTGTAGCTTTGGAAAAGGATTTTTGTTCGCACTTGGCGCTGGTGGTCAAAAAGGTGTGGAAGCTATTCTGCAAAGAATGCATGATGAAATTAGAAGAGATATGATATTAATGGGATGTAAGTCAATTAAGGAGCTAAATAAATCAAATATAATTTTTAGAAAATGAAACTAGCAAAAAATTTACAAAGACTTGGCACAGAGTCGGCTTTTAGTATTTTAGCCGAAGCAAAAAAACTTGAAGCACAGGGCAAACCAATGATTCACTTGGGTTTAGGTCAACCAGACTTTAAAACTCCTAAGCACGTTGTCGATGCTGCAAAAAAAGCATTAGATGACGGTCATCACGGCTATGTTTTATCAAACGGAATTTTAGAATGTAGACAATCTGTTACAAGAAAAATTAAAAAACTTTACAATCAAGATATAGACCCAGAGAGAATTATAATTATGCCTGGCGGAAAACCAACAATGCATTATGCGATCCAATGTTTTGGAGAGCCTGGAGTTGAAATAATTCATCCTACACCGGCTTTCCCAATTTATGAGTCTATGATAAATTATACTGGTTCAACACCAGTGCCTTACGATCTAACAGAAGATAAAGATTTAAAATTTGATCCAGAAAAAGTTTTATCATTAATTACACCCAAAACTAGATTATTGATACTTATAAACCCAAATAATCCAACAGGCAGTTTTGTAGAAAAATCTGCAATTGATGTTTTAGCAGAAGGACTTAAAAAACATCCTCATGTTACAATTTTAAGCGATGAAATATATAGCAGACAAATTTTTGATGGAAAAGAAATGCCAACTTTTTTTAATTATCCAGAATTAAGAGAGAGATTAATAGTTTTAGAAGGTTGGAGCAAAGCGTATTCTATGACTGGATGGAGACTCGGTTGGAGTTTCTGGCCAAAAAATTTAATTGAACATGTAAATAAACTTTTAATTAATAGCGTTTCATGCGTAAATGCTGCAGCACAATATGCTGGGATTGCGGCTTTAGATGGACCTGACGACTCTATAAATTTGATGATGGAAAAATTCACTCAAAGAAGAAAATTAATACACGAGGGATTAAATAGTTTGCCAGGTGTAGAATGTAGTTTGCCAGGAGGAGCATTTTATGCATTTCCAAAAGTAATAGGAACTGGAATGGATGGATCTGAATTTGCCAAAAAATGCATGCACGAAGCTGGAGTTGCCATAGTTCCTGGCACAGCATTTGGAAAAACTTCAAAAGATTACGTAAGATTTAGCTTTGCAGCTTCCAGAGACAATATTGCTCAGGCATTAGATAAAATTAAAAAGATTCTTTAAGAAAATTCCTAATTCTGTTCAAATTATTGTAATTATATTTTTGACCCAATTAAATTATAAATATAAGATAATAATATGAGTTCACTTAAAATGCCTAAAGTTGATAGGCAAATGTTAAAAAATAAAGATAAAATTGTAAACGATATTTCTAATTTCACCAAAAAAGTTAATATTTTGTCTGAAAATGAAGAGCTTAAGCCTTACGAAACAGATGGATTAGCTGCTTACAAACAAACACCAATGATGGTGGTGCTTCCTGAAAGCACAAATGAAGTAAGTAAAATATTGTCATATTGTAATAAGAATAAAATTAAAGTTGTTCCAAGAGGCGCTGGAACTGGTTTAGCTGGTAGTGCTTTGCCATTAGCGGATTGTATTTTATTAGGTTTAGGTAAGTTTAATAAAATTAAAGAAATAGATTTTAATAATAGATGCGTTGTAGCCCAACCTGGAGTAACAAATTTATCTATAACTCATGCAGTTCAGAACAAAGGTTTTTATTATGCCCCAGATCCGTCGAGCCAAATGGCTTGCTCTATTGGAGGAAATGTTGCAGAAAATTCAGGAGGGGTTCACTCACTCAAATACGGGACCACCACAAATAATCTTTTAGGTGTCGAAGCAGTTTTAATGGATGGCACAATAACTAAAATTGGTGGCAAAGTTTTCGATGCTCCTGGTTACGATTTACTCGGATTGATAACTGGGTCGGAGGGCTTACTATGTGTAATAACAGAAGTGACAGTAAAAATTTTAAAAAAACCAGACACGGTCAAAGCAATACTTCTAGGTTTCCCATCAATTGAGGATGCCGGAAAGGCTGTTATGAAAATTATATCTAACGGTATCATTCCTGCCGGGATGGAAATAATGGATAAAGTTTTGCTTGAAGCAACAAATAATTTTTCAAAAGCAGGTTATCCTTTGGAAGCTGAAGCAATGTTAATTGTAGAATTAGATGGAACGAAATCTGAAGTGGAAGAATTAATAAAAAAAGTTGCAGAAATTTGTAAACAAAATAATTGTACCAGTGTTAAGATAAGCAAATCAGATGATGAAAGATCTAAATTTTGGTCTGGAAGAAAAGCTGCTTTCCCTGCGTGTGGAGAAATGGCACCAGATTATTATTGTGTAGACGGAACCATCCCCAGAAGCAAACTAGCTAAAGTATTAAGAGAAATTACTAAACTATCAAAAAAATATAAATTACCAGTAGCAAATGCATTCCATGCAGGCGATGGTAACCTACATCCGATTATTATGTTTGATGCTAATGATAAAATTTCCCTAGAGAAAACCGAAAAATTTGGTGAAGATATTTTAAAACTATGCGTTAAACACGGCGGAGTTTTATCAGGAGAACATGGAATTGGAATTGAAAAAAGAGAACTTATGTGCGAAATGTTTAATAATGAAGACATTCAACAGCAAATAAATATTAAAAATTCTCTAGATCCAAGTTCACTATTAAATCCAGGAAAAGTATATCCAATTTTAAGAAAATGTGCTGAGGAAGGAAGACTACATATTCATGGAAGAGATAAATCAAAATTCTCAGACATCCCTAGATTTTAATACTGAAAAGTTTGAACCAAAAGATGATATTGAGATTCAGAAAATAATAAAATTTTGTTATAAAAAAAATTTACCAATTGAAATAGTTGGAAATAAAACAAAACTAGACATCGGTAAAAAACTTCAATGTGCAAAAACCTTAGATATGTCAAAATTTTCAGGAATTATTGATTACAAACCAGAGGAACTTTACATAACAGTAAAAGCTGGAACTTCAATTAAAACTATTCAAGATGAATTAAAAAAAAATAAGCAACACCTCGCATTTGAACCCGTAAATTTTTCACAGTTATTTAAAAAAAATTCTAATGAGGGAACGGTTGGAGGTACTTTATCTTGCAATTTTTCTGGTTCACGAAGATTTAAAGTCGGTAGTGCAAGAGATCATATACTCGGATTTAAAGGATTTAATGGGAAAGGCGAAAAAATTAAATCAGGCGGTACAGTAGTAAAAAACGTTACTGGATATGACTTATCCAAACTAATAACTGGATCATTCGGCACTCTCCTTGTGATAACAGAATTAACACTAAAAGTTTTGCCTTTAGAGTCAGAGACAAAAACTATAATCGTTAGTGGTTTATCTTTAGAACATGGAATTGGTATAATGGGATCATCAATATCTTCATCCAACGATCCATCAGGTGCAACGTTTTATCCCGGAAACTTAAGAAATAATTTTGTTTATAATGACCTTACATACCCAGGATCAATTACAGCAATAAGAGTTGAGGGCACTAAACTCTCAACTGAGCAGAGAATAAACAATCTAACAAAAGATCTGGCTTTAGAAGATAAGAAATTGACAATTTTAGATAGTACACAGTCTGAAATTTTTTGGGAGGACACAAGATCTCTCAAAGCCTTTTCAAACAATGAAAAGAGTATATTGAGAGCGGTAGTACCTCCATCTGAAACAGTAAATTTAATAAATAGACTTAAAACGTTCCATCCAAACTACTTTTTAGATTGGGGTGGATCATTGATATGGTTAGAACTAGATTACCTGTCCAATCAAAAGATTAATCAAATTCGGGAAAGAATAATAGATGCAAATGGGTATTTAACGGTAATTAAATCCCCTGAAAATGTAAAATCTTCATCAGAAATATTTACTATTGATCCAATTAAATTTAAGATTTCCCAAAATATAAAAAAAAGTTTTGATCCCAAAAGGATTTTTAATCCAGGAAAAATGTACACAGGAATTTAAATGCAAACTAACTTTTCAGAAGAACAATTAAAAAACAAAGACAACAAGTCTTCAGAAAAAATTTTGAGGAAATGTGTTCATTGTGGCATGTGCAACGCAACTTGCCCAACATTTAATCTACTCGGCGATGAATTAGATGGTCCTAGAGGAAGAATTTATTTAATTAAGGAAATGATTGAAAAGAAAAAGGCTCCTACAAAAAAAGTAGTTTCGCACATAGATAAATGCTTATCCTGCTACTCATGTATGACAACATGCCCTTCTGGAGTAAATTACATGCATTTAATAGATCACGGTAGAAATTATGTTGAAAAAAATTACAAAAGACCTTTTTACCAAAGAGCATTTAGAGAATTTTTGTCAAAAACATTGCCTAAGCCTAAAATTTTTAAATTTTTAATATTTTTTGCAAAAATTGGTCAGTTTTTTAAATTTCTTTTGCCTAGCAATTTAAAAAGTATGTTAGATGTTGCTCCAAAAAAAATATATTCCAAAACGCTAAAATTTCAAAAAGTATATAAAGCTGAACGAAAAAAACCTACAGCAAGGGTTGCTCTACTTATTGGCTGCGTTCAAAGAGTGGTCTCACCTCAAATAAATGAGTCCACAATCAGAATTTTAACAAGACATGGCGTTGAAGTCACTACTATGCCCGAAATTGAATGTTGTGGTTCTTTAAACCATCATTTAGGCAAAGAAGAACTTGCAAAAGAAACTTTTAAAAAAAATATAAATATGTGGTACGACGAATATTTAAAAAATGGATTGGATGCCATTATCTCGAATACTTCAGGGTGTGGAACAACCTTAAAGGATTATGCATTTATATTTAGAGATGATAATGAACTAAAAAAAAAGGCAAAAAAAATATCAGAACTAACAAAAGATATAACTGAATTTTTAGATCAAAATTTAAAATTAAATTTTAAATCAGGCAAAGTTACAAAAAAATATAATATTGCATACCATTCTGCATGTTCAATGCAACATGGACAAAAAGTACATAAGCAACCCATAGATTTACTTGAAAAAACTGGAAATAAAATTTCAAATATACCAGAGGGGCATATTTGCTGTGGATCTGCTGGAACTTATAATATTTTGCAATCTGATATTGCAAAACAATTATTAAAACAAAAAGTTGAAAATATAAACAAAGTGAAGCCAGATTTTATTTCTACAGGAAATATCGGATGTATAATGCAAATTACAAACGGAACAAATATTCCAATTCTGCATACCGTCGAAGTAATTGATTGGTATACAGGTGGACCCAAACCTCGAAGTCTTAAGTCAGTATGAAAAAAAAGATTTTAATTACTAGAAAATTATTAAGATCAAACGAGGACAGAGCATCTAAGCTATGGGACGCAAAGCTTAATTTAAATGATGAAGTTTATTCTCAGCAGAAAATAATCGAACTTAGCAAAGGATGTGATGGTATCTTAAGTTCACTTACAGAAAAAATTGATGAAAAAGTTATTAATAACTTACCATCTTCTATTAAAATTATTTCAAATTTTGCAGTTGGATTTGGAAATATAGATCATCAAGCCGCAAAAAGAAGAAATATAGTAGTCACTAATACTCCGGATGTTCTTACAGATGCCACCGCTGAAATTGCGATGCTGTTGATTTTGGGCGCATGTAGAAGGGCCAACGAAGGTATGCAATACGCAAAGAAAGAAAATTGGAAATGGTCCGCTGATTTTCTTATAGGCAAACAACTTACAGGTTCAAGACTAGGAATTTTAGGCATGGGAAGAATTGGAAGAGCTTTAGCAAAAATAGCAAAAGGTTTTGGTATGGAGATACATTATAGGAATAGATCAAAATTAAGTCCTGGTGAAGAGAATGGAGCCAAATATCATGAAAGTATTAAAAGTCTATTTTCCGTCTCAGATGTTTTGTCTATTTGTTGTCCAGCAACCAAAGAGACAAAAGATATTATAAATAAAGAAACTCTAGAATATTTTCCAACTGGAGCCATCATAACTAATGTTGCAAGAGGCGATATGATCGAAGATGAGGCAATGGTTCAGGCGCTTACTAATAGAAAAATATATGCGATTGGTCTTGATGTTTATAAAGGAGAACCAAAAATTCATTCTGGTTATTTAAACCAACCCACAGCATTCATTTTACCTCATCTTGGTAGTGCGACTAAAAAAACCAGAACTGCAATGGCCGATTTAGCAATTAGTAATATTCATGAGTTTCTTAGCACTGGAAAGTGTAAAAACACAATTAATTAGCACAATCTGAAATTGAATTTAATCCATTTTAAGTAAATCAGGTCGAGACTCTATAACCTAATTATGCTTAAATAATTTAATAGTTAATTAACTAAGGGAGACAAATATGTCTAAAAAAGAAAAAACCTTGAAGAGAGTTAAGACTCCTTCAAGACGTAAGTTCTTTAAAGCAGCAGCAGCAACTGGTGCAGCAGCGGCAGCAACTATTG
>MDTB01209968.1_pt1 | contig 11436 bp, 11 predicted proteins | sample 811161 | NCBI WGS metagenome assembly MDTB01 (sample SAMN05326650, study PRJNA326480) | marine metagenome | isolation source: seawater | place: Mediterranean Sea | collected 2009
GGCGGTGCCTTCCACGACGACCTCCTTTCACGTTCGTTTGGCGCGTTCGATCAGGGCGAGCAGGATCTCGTTGACGTCCCCAACGATGCCGTAATGGGCCACCTCAAAGATGGGCGCCTCCGCGTCCTGGTTGATCGCAACAATGACCTCGGATTCCTTCATGCCGTGCAGATGCTCGCGCGCACCCGATATTCCGCAGGCGACATAAAGCTTGGGCTTCACGCTGTTGCCGGAGAGGCCGACCTGTCGGTCGGTGTCGAACCAATCCATATCGACCAGGGGGCGCGAGCAGCCGAACTCGCCTCCAAGGGCCGCGGCCAGATCCTGGATGAGCGCAAAATTTTCTTTTTCGCCAACCCCACGGCCCCCCGCGACGATGATCTCTTCCTTGGCGAGATCGACGCCGGTTTCTTCCGGGGCGATCGTTCTAAGGGGGCGGACCTTGGCGTCGATGTCGGCGGGGACGGGAAAGGTCTTGCCCTCACCGTTTCTCGTGCCTGCGCCCAGGTCCTCCGTCCCCGGCTGGAGGGTTGCCACGAGGGGGCGCACGTCGACTTCGACGGTCGCGATCATCCGTCCGCGCTGCACCGGGCGGGTCAACGTCACACCGTCGCCCGCGGGCGTGATCGACAGGCAGTTGCTTGCTGCGCGTACGCCGAGGCGGCCAGCGATCCGCGGTGCGAGGTCCATGCCCAGAAAGGTTTGCGCCAGGAGGATCGCCGCAGGGTTGAGCTCGTCGACGAGGGCCTGGGCGGCGTGCGCGTGGGCGATGGAATTGTGATCCCCACCGGCAAAGTCGGCGACGTGGACGGCATCGACATGGGGCGCGATCAAGGGTGCGGTTTCGTCCGCGGCCCCTCCGGCTAATAAGCAGACCAGCCGGCCGCCCCATTGGTCGGCGAGTTTCGCCCCAGTCGCGATCAGCCGGTTGTTGCCGACATCGGCCTGGCCATCGCCCGATTCACACAAGATGAGGACATCGTTATCCGGCATCTTTCAGCACTCCGATTTCGGCCAATTGGCGGACGAGTTTGTCGGTGGCTTCGCCCGGCGCACCGTCGAGGACTTGGCAGTGACCGCCGGCCTCCGGGTAGGCCAAACGGACCACTCTCATGCCGCCTCTGGTACCGGTTGCCGCAACGCCAAGGTCGGCCAGATCAAGCGTCTCGATCGGCTTTTTCCGCATTCGGACGAGCTGCATAATAGGTGTATAGCGCAGCTGCCGGATGCCATATTGGATCGTAAGAACGCAGGGCAGGTCGACCTCAATTTCCTCCTTGAAACCAGCGCCGATTTCACGGACGACGGTTGCGGTTTTTTGATCCGTGTCCAAATTGATTTCAGTGACGGCGGTGATGACGGGAATCTCGAGGGCCTGTCCCAAGGAGATGCCAAACTCGCCCTGCAGGTCATCTTCTGCCTGAACACCGCACAGAATGAGATCAGGCCCCACTTTGTTGGCAACGGCCTCGGCCGCCGATCGGTTCACGCCGGCATCATTCCCCCCTGACACCGGGTCCATGACATGGATCACCTTGTCGACGCCCTTGGCATAGGCTAGGTGCAGCGCTTCCTTGGCTCGGTCAGGCCCGATGGTTGCGGCAATTATCTCGCCGCCCCCGGCTTCCCCTTTTTGGTGGACAGCTTCTTCGATGGCGTAGATATCGGCCTCGTTGGCCTCGTATTGTAACCCGCTCTCTTCAATGCGATCGCCCGCCTCGGCAATTCGGGGCGTGACGGCCGATGTCGGCACATGCTTCACAAACGTCAATATTTTCATCGAGTTACCCATTAGGCCTTTTGCGGCAAACCACTTGATTGGGCAGATATATCACAATTTAAAAATATTGACAAATATCAAATTACGAAATATTCTGCTTAATGTGCTCTTGGGAGAGGACCGGCATGAGCGACAAACGCTACGATGGAATCATTATCGGCGCGGGCCACAACGGCTTGATCACCGCGGCCTATCTGGCAAGGGCCGGCCTCAAGATCGCGGTGTTCGAAGCGCGCGATTCCGTCGGCGGAGGATTTGCCACCGACGAGGTAACGGCTCCCGGCTTCAAACATCAGCTCCATGCACACTATTCCAAGATTCACGAGTGCCCGGCGAATTTCGATCTCGAACTCGAAAAGTACGGCGTCGAATTTGTCTTTCCCGATCCCAAAATGGCGTTCGTGCGCAAGGACGAATATTTCATCTACCATCAGGACTGGCAAAAGACATACGAGTCGATCAAGCGGATCTCTGAAAAAGACGCCGAAACGTATCGCCAGATCGCACCAAAGTGGCGGCGTTGGTATGTCGACTTCATCCTGCCAGAACTTTACTCACCGCCCAAACCACCTGAGGAATGGGAAAAATGGATCCTGAGCCACGAGGGTGGCGAGGAGTATATGGACGTGGTGCGCAACTACAGCCCGCTCGAATATGCCTACGAGTTGTTTGAATCCGACTATTGCCGATTGTCGTTCATCCGCGGCGCCACATCGGCTGAATATGACGTCAACGAAAAAGGTCTCCCAGCTCTCGTTTTGGAGACGATCCTCAATTGGTTTGTTGAAAAAACGACCCATGTCGTTGGCGGCATCAAACAGATCCCCTTGGCGCTGGCCAAAATCGTCCGGGAAAACGGTGGTGAGATTTTTGAAAGCACACCGGTTGCGAAGATCTTGGTCGAGGGCAATGCGGCCTATGGGATCGCCCTTGGGGATGGAACCGAGATCCATGCGGATCGTTTTGTGGCGAGCGCCATCGACCCGGTCCACACCTTCCTCTTCATGATCGACGAGGAAAAGTTGCCGGGTGATCTGGCCGAAAAAGCAGCCGACTTCCAATTCAAGGGAGCGTCGCTGTTCCGGGTCCACCTCGCCTTGAAGGACCGGCCGCGCTTTACGATGGCCGAGCAGGAACCGCTCATCAATGATGCCTGGAAGTTCACCATCGGTTTCGAAGAAAAGGGCGATTTTGAACGGATCGGGGACGCGTTGGCGTCCGGCAAGATCCCGCCGATCATCGGTGTCGATTTTGGTTTGTCGACCATTTTTGACCCAACGTCCGCACCCGAAGGATGTCACGTCGCCTATATCGGTTTGCCGGCTCCGTTTGACCTGGCCGACGGCGGTGCTGAGAAATGGCCCGAGATCGCCAAAGAGGTCGGCGAACAATTCATTGCCAAGCTGCGCGAATATGCGCCCAACATGACCGATGAAAACATCGCCGGGCGATTTGCCTATACACCAAAAGACATCGAGGAGTATCTTCCCAACATGATCGAAGGCGACATCACATGCGGCAAGATCACCGTCAGTCAGTTGGGTTGGAATCGTCCCTGGCCCGGCATGCAGTACAAGACCCCGATCGACAAGCTCTTTATGTGTGGCTCCTCGACCCATCCAGGCGGTCATGCAACTGGTGGGTCCGGGTACAACGGGGCGAATGCCATCGCCGAGGCGCTGGGCATCGACAAATGGTGGCCCCCGTTCGACGCAAAACGCGTTGTCGAACCCTGGGTGGACGCCGTTTCTGAACCGAAGACGTGAGCCTGGGCGCGGTGACCAACAAAGTGGATCAGCATGAGTAGCCTCAACCAAATGCTCGACGTGTTGCACTTGTTTTCGACAAGGGAACCCGTCTGGACGATTGACGACGCGACCGAACGTCTTGGCCGGTCGCGGAGCACCATCTATCGGTATTTCCGTGCCCTGACGGATTCCGGTCTTTTGGTACCGATGGCTAGTGGCGCCTATACACTAGGGCCCGTTATCTTGAAGCTTGATCGACAGATTCGGCTCACCGATCCGCTCTTGCGGGTGGCACCAACGCTGATGGCGCAACTTCGTGAGGAAAGCCGTGCGATAGTCATGCTTGGCCGATTTTATCCGAACACGGTGCTTTGCATTCATCAGGAAGGCGACGCCGAAGACATCGGGGTGAGCTTTGCGCGGGGTCGAACCATGCCGCTCTTTTATGGTGCGACCACCAAGATCATTCTTGCCAACCTTGCGACCCGCCGCCTCAAAGACATTTTTCTCGAGCAGGCTCAGGAAATCCGTGAGGCGGGTCTCGGAAACGACTGGAATGCCTTCCGGGCGCATCTGCGTGCCATACGCAAGGCCGGCTATTATGTCAGCGAGGCAGGCGAGGTCGATCCGGGCGTTGTCGGTGTTGGTGCGCCCATCTTCGGCGGCCAGGGTGAGATTCTGGCAAGCGTCAGCATGGCTATCTCGGAAAAACGCTGTACACCCGAGGCAACCCGGGAGTTTGCGATGATGGTGCGCGGGACGGCGGAAGCCATCGGTGATGAGATGGCGCGGCTTGAAGAAGCCCTCGGCCTCGGCGGTCAACCGCAGGCCGAGCCCGACCTCAAGGCCGCAGCGACCCGATCCTAGGAGATAATCGAAATGGCGAAACCAAAGGTCAGGATCTATCACGCCGTCGATGAGAGCGGCGATTCCTATCGCAGGCTCGAAAAGGCTGGTGCCGAGGCCATCTGGGAGGGCGGTCGCTGGGATGCTCACATAAAAGGCGCGCGGCCCGAAGATCTGATCCTCGACGCCGACACCGTGGCGGTTGCCGGTGTCGCAAACCGAACGCTTCGCATCAATGACCAATCCTTTGCCAGCGCTCCCGATCTGCGTCTCGTCGCCTATTACTCAAACGGTTACGACAATGTCGATCTCGACCTGGCGACGCAGCAAGGCATCCTGGTCACTCACAGCCCGACCGAAAGCAATTGGGGCGGCGTGGCGGAAGGAACATTTGCCGCGATCCTTTGCCTGCTGAAAAAATTGCGGGAAAAGGACCGCACCGTTAAAGCGGGCGGCTGGCGGGACCCATCGCTGTTCGGTACTTACCTGGGCTCACGCCTAAGTGACAGCTACGGAGGGATCACGATCGGCATCATCGGCCTCGGGCGGATCGGCTCGCGCATTGCCGATTTGTTTGCGCCCTGGCGGGTGACTTTGGTGGGGTATGACCCCCATGTCGAGGACGCCAAATTCGTGCACCACAACGTGCGGTCGGTCGACCTGGAGACGCTCTTAACAAAATCGGACGTCATCACGCTGCACTGCGATTTGAATGAAGAGACCAGAAACATCATTTCAACCGGGGCGATCGACAAAATGAAACCCGGCGCCGTCGTCGTCAATGCGGCGCGCGGTCCCTGTGTTGATACCGATGCGCTGGTCGACGCCCTCTTACAGGATAAAATCGCCGGCGCCGCCCTTGATGCGATGACGCAGGAACCGCCTGATCCCCAATCACCACTACTGGGCCTTGAAGACAAAGTATTGTTGTCACCTCATATGGTATCAGCCAATCGCGGCGGCGGATTGGTCCCGGCGATTCCATGGGTTGAAGAGGCGGTCCTGGCCGCGCTTCGCGGGACCGTTCCCAATTATGTGGTCAATTCAGAGGCGCTGCCGCTGTGGCAGGAGCGTTTCGGTGGCAAACCCCTGATTTAATTGTCCGCCCGCCATTCGGCATCAACTTCGGCCGGGCGTACCGGATTCGCCAACACCTATCAGTGCGTTTGTCTGTTCATGATGACAATCGCGCTGACGACCAGGATCAGTCCGATAATGGCCCGCAGGCTGATGATCTCGCCCAAAAGCGGCCAGGCAAAAAGAAACGCGGAAATCGGCGCCAGGGTGAGGGCAATTCCCGCGGTCGACGGTGTAATCCAACCCAGAGACCAGGTGTAGGACGCGAACTGAGCAGCGCCGCCGATCACGCCCAGAAATATTAGGATCCACCAATCTAACAGGGAATTTTTGTTTAGGAATTGTAATTTAAATTCCACGGAAATTAAAGTTAGACGTCCGTTCCTGGCTAATAGCTGAACTAAACAAATAGAAGTGATTTAGTCCGGTTTCTGCTAATAAGCCGCCACCATGGCTTAAAGTGATATCTGTTACGTACGCTTCTGTGGCAGGCCCAATATCTCGCCTGCAATTGCATCCATCCTCGCTTTATGCTCTTCGTTGGGAAACATATGGCCGTATCGGTCCATTGTAACCGAAAGGCTGCTGTGCCCAGCATAGGTCTGCACAGATTTTGCTGAGAGCCCCTGTTCTATCCAGGTAGAAACAGCGAAGTGCCGGAGACTATGCCAGACTAATTCCTCCACATCAATTTCAGCCAACAAAGGTTTGAAATGACGTTTGATTAAATTGTCATGGCTAACTTGTCTTCCCTTCGAGTTCGCGAATACAAAATCCTCTTCACCTTTGTATGGGCTGGAAAGTATGTGCTCTTTTAGCAGGCTTATTAGAGCCCGAGAAATTGGAATATCTCGAACGCCGGCCTTGCTCTTGGTGCTGCCTTCATTGCCATAGCTGTCGATCCGGCGGCGGACATGGATTGTTCCATCACCTAAGTCCACGTCCTTCCACTTCAACCCCCATTGCTCAGACGCCCTCAGTCCGGTGAGAGCGGCAAACATGATCTTGAGCCGCAAGCTAAAATCGGCTCTCTCCAATATTTTCTTGAGATCTTCCTTGTCTGGAGGCGTGATCTGTTTGGGTCCTTCGCCACGTGATCCAATAACCCTCACGCCGTGGGCTGCGTTCATGGCAATCCAGTCCCTACTGATCGCGAATTCCAGGGCACTATGGAGCGTGGCTATAATTTTTCGGGTGGTTGAGATTGATACACCGTTTGTCCGAAGAGCATCCCTAAACTCCACCACAACAGCAGGTGTCACTTGGGAGAGTTTCCGGCCAGCCAAACCAGCGCCCGATCCGAGAATATGGTTGTTCACGTGCCCCCGATATACGACGTACATCTTCTGGGTCATCCGCTCATTGCGTTCCATCCGTCCAAGGCAGTATCCCAGATAGGCGTCACACACCTCATTAATCGTCAGACTATCGGCATTGGCCCGATATGTTCCCTTCCGAAGTTTCTCTTCGATATCTTGTCTGAAACTGTCGGCCTCACGCCACGTGGAAAACCCCGGTCGTTTCCGCCTCCCCTGAGCGTCCACATAAGAGACACGCCACTGTGGCTTTCCACTCTCTAGAATTCGTTTTGAAATACTGGCCATACTGAGCTCCCTCGGAAGACTATTTTGCCGCCATGAAATTGGCTTTGCGACATTTATTGGAACAAAATTTTGCAGTTTCACGCCGATTTGTCCCCTTGCCGTATGGGAACCATAAACCACACCAATCACAGGGACGAAGTCCGGAGGCATTTGTTAAATGCAACACCATTTCTAACCACATCATCTGTAAGAGCGACGATGGTTCCAACACCAACTGAGTTTTCGACCAATCGTCATTGTCGACCATGAGCTGTGTACTGACCGCGCCCGTGGACTTGTCATTGTACCCTAAAGAAAGCCCAATCCAGTCGCCGGATTTGCCGGCCTCCCAAACTTCTTTCATTAGTTTTTGGTATTTTAACCAGACGCTCAGCGGCAGTTGATCACCATCAAGCAACAATCCAAATCTGTTTGAAAACTCTAGCGCCCAATCACCCGAAGGCTTTTTCTCAACAAAATTTCGAAATATCGAAAGCGAATACCTCCGTGGGTCTACCAACACAGTAGGACCAACGGGGACAATGAACTCGACCCCGCCTCTACTTTCGAACGCATAGCCCTCTTGGGACCAAGGCCAGTCGAAATTGATCAGTTCCATCTTCCCTCCTCTAGAACGCTAATACGACGGCAGTCGCGATAGAACGGTAATTTTATATTTTACCGTACCAAATTATCACCATACTGGCAAGACGGTAACTATGTACATTTATCGTTCCAATTCTATCTCAAGGAGATTGTGATGAGAAATTCAAACTCAAAAATGCCCACTGAAATTGGTGAACTGAACAGAGACCTGGTTCCACGCGAGCTCTATGAAGGACCCGGAAAAATTGGCTCTAAAAACTTCGTTTACAAAGCTCTCGAGGTTGGTGACATCCCTTCATATCGAATTGGTCAAAAGCTCTTTATCCCCAGAAACTGGCGAGATCAAATTTCAAAAGATCTTGGCAAACGATGAAACACGCAAACGACAAATCTTATTCGACGAAGCACGTATGCCCTGAAGCGCTCGAGAATTACCAACACGAGCCTGTGTGGGTTTGTTGGCGTGGTGAAGACAAAGTCCCAATCAATCCGAAAACTGGTGGAACGGCCAAATCAAATGATCCAGCAACCTGGGCCAATTATGAATTGGCAAACTCGTACGCAGTTGAAAAAGACTTAGGGGTTGGTATTCAACTTGCCGATACGAACCTGGTGGCCTTGGATCTGGACAAATGTCGTAATCCTAACAGCGGGGAACTTTCAACATGGGCCGAGCAGTTGATCGAAAGGTGTGCCTCATACACCGAAGTGACACCATCCGGCACAGGCCTGAGGATAATTGGTACTGCGGGAATTGAACAGGAGGCACAATTTACTTTACCGCGCGATGACGAAGGCTCGCTCGAGGTTTACTTTCAGACCAATCGGTATATCACCGTCACAGGTGATGTTTTTAATGAAGATGACACCTCTCTGGTCGATCTGACTAACGTGATGAATGATTTATTTCTCGAGCGTGGCATCAAAGAAACTAGCGAAACCAACCATTTCGACGATCACAAGGTCGAAAGTCTTCTACGCCAGGCGATAAAGATGGAGGGCCACTGGCACAATGCAACACGCAACCTGACTGCTCATTTCGTAGCTAAGGGAGAAACCGACAGTGCTATCCACGCAATCCTTGACGAACAAATTACCCTTGCCGGCTACACACAGGAACAAACTTACGAAGATATTCAAAAATTCATCGATAGTGCCCGAAAAAAGGGTTTCGGCCCCTCATTACAAAATTCCGACCTTAGTGAACTTACATATTTCACCTTAGAAGAACTATCTCGGCGCCCCGCTCCCAAAATGTTGATCGACAAAATTTTACCGGAAAGAGGCGTTGGGGTGATTTACGGTGCTTCCGGAGTAGGAAAAACATTCGTGATCTTATCGCTCGCATTTCACGTCGCGCTCGGAATAGAACTCGATGATCTCAAAGTTCAACAGCGTGATGTCCTTATTCTTTTGAACGAAGGTCAGGCTGGATTTTCCCTCAGAAGCGAGGCTTGGCTGAAATTTCATGATCGAGAACGGCCTCAGAACTTGTTGGTAGGTGAGGTAACGCCTCAACTAATGAACACAGAGAACCTAGAACCGTTTATTGGCCTCGCAGAAAAGATGAACTTTAATCCTGGCTTGATTGTTATCGATTGCTTCAGCAAGGCGAGCTTGGGCGGCAATGACAATTCTGCGACAGAAATGGCGCAAGCCATTGATAGCGCTCAAGCATTGGCAAATCACTTTCAAGGGCTGGTGCTCTTGATCGACCATGAAGGCAAACGGTCTGAAAACGGTGTTCGGGGCTCGTCTAGCAAACGAGGAAATGTAGACATGATGGCACGAATTAAACGCCATGCAAATTGCGTGATCTTACAAACCGAAAAACAAAAAGAGATCGAGGATGGGTTGGAGTTTAAATTCCTGCCAGAAAAGCAATCCATGCCCTTACAGGACGCTCCAGACCATACCGTTCCGGTATATGTGCCTATGTTCGATCCGGTCGGAAAATTGGTCAAGGCACAAAAAGGAAATCAGAAAGATTACATCATCGCCCAACTTGGCGAAGGCCCGGTATCGCGAGAGGTACTGCAACAATCATTCATGGAGCGCTATCATCTAACTGAAGGTAATGGGTTTCGTTCGTTACTCACTAGGCTGGTTCGCGAAAAGAAAATTATCCGAGAAAATGAATTCATCCGATTAGCGGAATAAAGTGTTAGATGCCGCAACATCGTGTTGCGGAGCTCCCGCAACAACAATTCATTATTTGTGTTGCGCTTCAGTTGCGCGGCCCTCTCAATACCATCTAATTCTGCCGGTTTTGAGCCGCAACAGATTGTTGCACTTTGTTTCTTTGGACTAACGCAACACCGGTCCCCCCCCCTATAGGGGGACCGGTGTTGCGCGTCTTGTGGTATTCTTGTGGTTGTCGATTTAAGGATCGGCCCCTTTTGTTAACCACGATGGTATCGCAATCTCTAACATCGCTAACAGTTTCCGGAAGATCTTCGGCATTCAAAAATGCACGGGGTCGGTAGCTAAACAGCAGATTTGTTCAAAAGGCCAAACGTTAAACGCATTGAGTTGATGTCAAAAATGCAACAGTGCATTTGTAGCTTTCGATATTGAAATTGACGTCATTCTTTCAATTCTTTCTCTTGCTGGCTGATGCCTTCTTTTTTGCGTCGATCACAATTATGTCTGATGCTTCCTCTCCAGCATCTAGACGTTGCTTCCTCATTGCCTGTATGGTTCTCAGTTTGTTGCCCATCTTACGTCTTTGGCGGTGCAAAACTTCTCGGTCAAAATTGCCAACTGGCGGATAATTACGCGGGTGGTAAAGTCACTGATAGTGTCTGGACCGACATTCTCTTCAAAGAAACCCATCAAAGAGACCATCTCAGGATCTTTGGAACCCAAGGTGATGATCTCTTTTCCAGTACGCATAATTGCATCCCTGACCTTGTCTGGCCTGGAGCTTCCTGATGTCCCAGTTCCACCATACCCCAAACCGTTTTCGGGAGGTTCACTTAAATCCAGCAGCTTTTGAGCACCTTTCCAAGCTGCATCACCTTCCTGCGCGGAGATCGCAAGAAGCCGGACAAAATTAGTGAAGTGATCTCTAAATGCTGTAATGGCATCTTTATTGATGAGGGGCTCCGAAGATTTCTCAAGCAACACTGGGTCGATGAATAATTGCGTATCCACCGTGATGAATGGATCAATCAGACCAGCCTTCGATAATTCCTGGCTGTTAAGGCCGAAATATTTGGAAAACAGAACGGGCTTTACTATCTTTGCCATATTAAAATCATATTAGTTTTTGGCTTTAATTGAATCAGCTAATGCTTAGACACTTCATAGTAGTCTTCGAACTTGTTGAGGGCCCGAACGCGTAAGGCACATCGAGAACGTCTATCGGATAATAGCTGCTGAAATTCCGCTCGTTTGCTCCTCCTTCACCAACGACCGGGCAAATAATTAAGGGACAGTGGCGGTGGACAACAGCAGCTTTCGAGACCGCAATTCGATCGATCCAGCGCTGTCAACTTGACCGCATCGTACAGGTACAAAACAAGAGAACAAAACGCGGTCGTAAGTCGCCCACGATGGTCCATTCTTGGTCCACGGACCAGAGAATACTGTGTGGGATAGAAAAGAAACATGTTTGATTACAAGGTATTAGACGAGTCAGACTATCTTGGTCGACGTCATTGGTCTTCGGGCAGCAAAAAACCCCTAACTCATTGAATTAAGGGCTTAAATTTGGTTGCGGGGGTAGGATTTGAACCTACGACCTTCAGGTTATGAGCCTGACGAGCTACCGGGCTGCTCCACCCCGCGCCAA
>MDTB01218765.1_pt1 | contig 11436 bp, 8 predicted proteins | sample 811161 | NCBI WGS metagenome assembly MDTB01 (sample SAMN05326650, study PRJNA326480) | marine metagenome | isolation source: seawater | place: Mediterranean Sea | collected 2009
AAAATAAAAGTGGATTCTTTTATAATCCATTAAATTATGCATATATTAGAGAAGAAGGATTATATATAAAAAATGTATTTTTAATTAAAAAAATTGAGGATCCAAATTCAAATTATAATAACAATGATTATTATACTGAAACAAATCCAAATACACATTATTTTGGAATTACTTCTGTTGATAGTATAGTTCGTGGTATAAATAGTTTTGCAGAATACTACAATCAACCATTTATAACAGCTGATTCTTGGTATCCATCTGTTAATACTAGCAATTTTGACACATCTGAAAAGATTAATAATATTTTTACACCAATTACACAATGGACTTATATTGATACTGATTTAAACTTAAGATCCTCATTTCCTAATTCTCTAAATGAAAATTTTGAACCAAGTGGATTTTTTGAATATTATTCCAGTCATATGGATTCTTTTGAACAACATTTAGATGTTGTTTTAATATCATTAGATTCATCAAAAAAAATTATTATTAGAAACTCATTCATAAGAAGATTTATTTCAAATAATTTGCCTTTTAAAACTCATAAACCAGGTGATTCTGATGGATATGATGGTATCATACAAGGAAAAGAAGGTAATTATAAAGTAAGAGAAAATATGCCTTTAATTAATATTGATTTTGGATCATCACCTAAAAGACTTAGACTTTCATATGTTAATTCTCTATATTATTCTGAAACTCAACCTGATCCTTATCCTTATAAACAGCCTGATCAATGGGTTTTTATTTATGGTATATCTTATGAACTATTTAGGAAAAAAATTATTCAAGAACAAGGTCGATATGATATTGCATACTTTCAAAGAGGAACTTATGTATCGATTAGAGATCCAGTCACAAATCTTTTAATTGGAGGACAAATTGATAAAATATATTGGGGTGATACACCAGATTCTTCACATTTTGCTGATATTCATCCTTATGATCTTTATTCAACCAATCCAGATATAACTCAACCCATTATTAGTAATGTTGATTTTACACTAATAAATCTAGATTATGTGGGTTATAATGATCATTATTGGAATAATGTAGAAAATCATAATGGTTTTACAACAACTGTATGGACTTTTAGTATAATTAAATTAGGTTTTTCGAAAAATGATTTTTATAAATTAATTATTGATAATGCTCCACTTACTAATTTGAAAATTTTCAGTCTATCTATTTTAAATGATCCTACAAGACAAGCGGTTGATAATGGATCACCAATATATAAATTACTTGCTATAATCTCAATTGATTATGAAGAAGAAATTGCAATTGTTAATTATGAAGATATTGAATCTGGTGAAATAATTTCAGATTATCGTATACCTTTTTCTATGTTATATATGATAAATATATCATTACAAACAATTTTTGATTATGCAATTAAAGAGTTTCCTAAAGAGGAAAATCTACAAATAAACGACTTAGTAGAAGCTTACTATAAAGATTCAAATTTAGATTCTAGATATGGATTAGCATCTTATGGTAAAATTGTATCAATAAATTCATTGAACAATGATTTAGTACCGGATTCAAATACAGAATATACAATACAATGGACAGAAGAAAATGGTAATATTATAAGTGGAGATTACGACAGTACTAAAATTTATAGACATTATGAAATATTTAAAAGATATAGTTTTAATTTTTTTGAAGGCAATCAAAGTCTTTTATATGGTGATTATAATCAAGGTTATTTGCTAATAGAAAATGGATTAATTTCAAATAATATTTCGTTAAATAATGATATAAATTCATACTTTATAAATGAAAATACAATTAAATATGAATTTGAAATGTTTAATTCTAATTCTAATAAACCACCGGATGGTCTTTATGTTGCAAAAAAAATAAACGGATCTCAAGAGGGTTCTATTGTGGAAATTGAAAATATTGACATTGGTACCCCACAATATTTAGGTTTAAATTATAAAATTTTAAATCCAAAAGATGTCGAGATTCCAAAATTATTTATTGAATTTATCAGTCCGCAGCGAACAATTGGTCCATATGATCTTAATGATCTTAATTTTAATAACATGAATTCATCGCATAATTATTACAATGCTCCATATCATAATTATAAATTTAGAAAAAAATATTTAAATTCAGCAAATTACTATAATGGTGATGTTTTATTTAGTGATTCATCATATAAAGCTAAACCTCCTTATTGGCCAAAATCTTATTTATTTAGCAATTATGATTCACAAATTTATGTAAATAGTAATAATTCAATTAGCAATAGCATATTTGGACCATTTTTTAAAATTTCTGAATTTATTTCAATATACTCTGTTGAAATCGTTCAAAATGATAATCTCATTGATATGTTCCAAATTGATTTAGATTCTAACCTAACAAACTTGTCTGAAGGTTTTTATCCTATTAAAAATGCTGAAGAATTATTCAATAATAATACTTATGAATTTGATGAAACATTTTATTATCAAAAAACAAAAAGAATTTTATTCAATTCTAATTCTAATAAAGTTTATATTAATAATAATAATCAGGTTTCTGATTCAATAGATTCTAATTTATATTATGATATTACTTTTCAAGGAAGTGAATTTTTAAAACAAGGTACTTATAATATTATTGGAAATATTAATGGTGTAGAAAATGAAAACATAATTATACAATTAGAAAATACATTTGATTCTTTTATTACAATTCAAAACATATTTATATATAAAACTATTATTAGTTCCTACATCATCATTGCAATTGAATCTGGTGTTCAACCTATATATTTAGGATTTAAGAATATAGATAAAGATGATAACAATCCAAATTCTTTTTATGAATATGTTGATACTCCTATTTTTAATGAAAATAATTCCAAAATATTTTTTAATAATAATGGCTTAGTGTCATCTAGTATTAACGGATTATATCATAAGATATTTCAGATTTATGATGAAAATAATACTGTTATAGTTGATCATAATATTCCTGATAGTTTCAATGCTCTCATTAATAATGAATATGATATTCTAAGTAGAGAATTTATTGGTAATAAAGAATATATTGAATTTGTATTGAGTTCAAATACTAATAGTACGAAATATAAACTAATAAATAGAAATTTTGTTGATCGAATTAAAACATATCATAATCCATCAGTTGAATTTTATCTTGACTATAAAATTGTTGTTCCTAAAAATTCTACAATAATTTATGTTAATGATAATGGTGCTGTTTCTGTAGATGAAAATGGAGTATTTATATTTGTTGAAATTTTAGCAATGCCCGTTCAATACCAAAACGATAATAAATTACCTTCAAATACATATAATATAATTAATACTGAAGCTATTCAAGGTATTGAAAATGAAAGAATATTGATTCAAAATGACCAAGGAGAAACATTTGAATTTTCAAATATTCATTATAGTTATCCCAAAAAAAAAATGCTTAAAATTACCAACAAGATGTATCCTGATCTAAATTTATTGGGTTTAACATATTTCAAAATTGATTTTTCATTACTTCCATTTAATAATACTCCATCTGGTCATATTGTATTTGATTCTACTTGGAAAATTAAAATTTTTTCAAAAAATAATGATGAAAATCAAAAATCTGTGATTGAAGATAAAATTGGATCATCATATTTAATTTTTAATATTCAAGATGTAATGATAATTGATAAAAATCAAATTAAATTTTCAACCGTAAAATTAGAATAGTTAAAGTATAATTTTTTTATAAAACTACTTTTTTGTAAAAATGACTTCAAAAATTTCTGAAGAAGAATGGAATAAACTTATTCAAGAAAGGGATAAACTTAAATTTCAAGTTTTTACTAAAAATAATGAGCTTACTAAACTTACTAAAGAATTTAAAAATATCTCTAAAATTATTATTGATAATTGCCCAAATCATGAATATTTTCGTGATATATCAGAATATAATGAAACACATTATATTTGTCGAAACTGTGGCAATCACACTTTAAAATATTTTTGATAAATATTATATATTTATACTTAAAAAATAATTTGATAAGATTAATATATAATATTTTCTATATAAATTTTAATTAAAATGAAATGTCAATTTGAAGATTGTAAAAAAAAAATTCCGGTTTATTTATCTCAAATAAAATGTAATTGTTCTTGTTTTTTTTTGTGAATATCATAGACTACCAGAAAATCACAAATGTTCTTTCTTCTATAATGAAGATGGAACTAGATGTAAAATAGAGAGTAAAATAGCTAAAAACTTTTCTGAAGTAAAAAGCAAAAAAATTGAAAAAATTTAGTTAAACTGTCATTTCGTATTTTAAAAATGGTTGATGATTATAATTTATCAGTTTGAAATCTTCTTCTTTTAAGCCATATAAATTTGAGTTAATAACTGAATCGGATATTTCTACCATTGGTAATTTATAACTGTATCTATTAATTTGTTTTTCTATTGTTTTAAAATGATTTTCATAAATATGAGCATCATTTATTATGTAAGTTAAAATTCCTGGATTATATCCTGTTGCTTTAGCTAAAACCATTGTCAAAAGAGCATAACTTGCAATATTTGTTGGTGTACCACATCCTAGATCATTCGATCTAAAAGTGACTGCTAAGTCTAATTTTTTTGTGATAAATTTACATATGTTTGAAAAAATGGATGACATGGTCCTAAAGATGCTCTTGATATATGTTTTACGTGATCTAATGGATTATAAGAAGTAACAATTTGTCTTCTACTAGTTGGATCGTTTTTTATTACATTTAATAGATATTCTATTTGATCAATATTATCATCTCTTGTACCAAATGATCTCCATTGATATGGATAAATTAAACCTGCATCATTTTCATATCTTGCAAATCCTTTTTTTGCAAAATCTTGGACATTCAAATCCCATATTTTAACATTCTTTTCTTTTAAATATGATATATCTGTATCTCCATTTAAAAACCAAATTAATTCATTAACAATATTATTCCATGATATTTTTCTTGTTGTTATAAGAGGAAATCCGTCCATCAAATCAAATTTTAAACATTTTGGCGAAAATATACTTTTTACAATTGAATTTCTAGTTTGTCTTGTTTCTCCTTTATTTAACACATTCAAAACTAATTCATTATATTGCCTATCACAATCATTTTCGATTTCTTTTTTTCTTTGATATTTTTTTATTAATATTGTTGTTCCTCTTATATTACAATATTCTTCCCATTCAGGTCTTTTTTCTAAATTTGGAAAAGTTCTATCACAATTATAATTTCCTGAAATATTACTTAATATTATTTCTGTGCAGTTTTTCATACAAATAGCTTCTTTGTATAACATTTCTCCTCCAATAATCCAACATTCTGGAGTTTCTTTTTTTAAATCACTATTATTTTTAAGCATAATCATACTTTCTTGACATATTTTGGAAAAAGTTTTATTTCCCACTAAAGATATATTATTATTAAAAAGTTGTGTTAAATTTTCAAATATGTAATCAGGTTGTTCTTTTACATCATCTATAATTTTATTTGATGAAATAACTATGTTTATCCTATTTTTTAATTTTTTATTTATTGATTGATAAGTTCTTTTACCCATTATAATAATAGAATTGTTTGTTGATTCTTTAAAAAAATTCATGTCTTCATTATTCTTCCAAGGAATCTTATTATTTAATCCAATACCATATTTTGAATCAATTGCTGCTATTATCTTAAAAGGATATAACTCCATTTGATCCATTAAACTAATTCTAATTACAATAATAGATAAAATTATTTTTATATTAAATCGATTATTAAAATTTAATTTGATGTATCACTGTATCTGTTTGTGATGATTTATCATATTTCATTGAAAAATTATTATCTAATAAAATATCATTATCCTTATTTATCAATGTATCGGGCACTCCGTGCTCACCTTCATTAGGTACTGAAACACCATTTCCCGATGCTTTTATTTTTTTTACTTCTTTTAATAAACGTATAAACATTCTTTCTGCGTACTGCAGTTCATGACGACATCTTAGTAATTCCTCTTCATATTTTTTATTTTTTTCAGTCAACATTGCAATTACCGATTTATTATTTGTTAAATTCATTGTATCTGCATCTCCTTTTATACATCTTGATGATGACATGTGTCTTGATAAATTCTTCTCATATATACTAGCATTACATTTTGGGCAATTTACATAACTATTATTTGACATTATCGTTTAGGTTTTATCTTATTAATATTAAAATACATTAAAATTTATTATTTCTCCATTTGAGTTTTTTAAATTTTTCTTACATAATTTATGTAAATTACATATAAACTTAATAATGAAACTAAGTATATATATGTTTTCATATGACATGATATTATAACGTCACATGGACATAGTATAACCAATACTATCAATGCTAATAATATTATTGTCATTATTAGTTTATCAATTTTTCTCATTACTGAAATATCTAATTTTTGTGTTAAATTAAAATATAATGCTATTACTATTGCAATAAATGTTAGTGAACATATAATCATATCATTTAATTGAAGTTCTTGAAAATTCATTTTTATTATAATTAAAAATATATTTTTATTTTATTCTAAATGAGTTTTTTTTAATATTTAATAATTGTAAGTATTATATTAAATATATATTATCAAAATGGCATTTAAAACTTTTAATATTCCTAGAATTTCTGAAATCAAATTACTGAAACCTCCTTTAAAGATTAATCCTAAAAAAATAAACAAAAAAAGAAAAATTAATATAAAAAAAAATAAACAAAAAAAAAAAAATTTAAATAATTTAGCTAAATCACACAAAAATTTGCCAAAAAAAACGGTTTCTTACAAAATTCAATTACCTTCTCCGACTTTCAATTATTATAATTCTGACCAAATTAGAAAAAGAATTTCAAGAATTAATAAAAAGATTTCTTCTAATTCAATTATATTAAAAAAAAAATAAAATAAATTATATAATATACAAAAAAGAATGACCGAAAATTATCAAAATATTAGAGCTTTAAGAAGAAATGGATCAGTCCCATACTCTCGTTTACAAAATTTAAAAAAATTTATTAATAAAAGACCTAATATAATTGAAATTGATAGAAAAATTCTCGATTCTTTGTTTTCATTAAATAATGTTAACTCAAATAATAATAATTCCAATTATCCTATTAACATTAAAACTGCTAAATATATTTTAGGCCTAAACTCTACTAAAAAGTTATCAAATAATAATCCTAATTTAAGTGTCCAAAATTCAGATTCTTCTGAAGTTAAATTAGCTAAATTTACTATTAAATATTATTTATATAATAAAAAAAATAATAATCAAAAGAAAGAACAAGATTTAATAAACATTTTAAAAATTTTAAATAATACACCTTATAAAAAATATAAAGAAACAATCTTTAATATTAATAAAATTAAAAATGAACCTTTTCTATCTATTCCAAATGCTAAATATATTTTAAATATTCCGCATTTGGAATCAATCAATACATTAGAAATTAATAGATTAAAAAATATTTTTAATAAACCATCTAATCAGTTTAATTTTAATAAAAGACATGTTTCTGCTGCAAAATATACATTAGGTCATTATCTATTAAAAACAAAAAACCTTAATACTGATAACATGCTTAAATTATTATCATTAGAAAAAGGACCAACAAATTCAAACAATTTATCAAAAATTAATAACAAATTATTAAAATTTTTAAATAATGCAAATGTAAATAACTCGGGATATTGTAATTTTAATTCTAACAATTTTAACAATAAAAGAAAATGTCGTAAATTAAATAAAAATTATTTTATAGCAAAAACCAATAACTCTGAGCCTCGCCCCAATTCTATACAATCAAATAATGAACTTCAAAATATTATTAATATTAATGATTATATCATTTTCAAAAATATTCCATATCAAATAAAAGGTAAACAATTTAATAATACCACTAAAAATTTCTCGAATTATGAAATTTTTCCAATTATTGGTTCAAATTCTAGAAGCACTATTCCTATTAAAAATTTTAATAAAATTGTGAAGGTCAGTAAAAATGAGGCATTTAATCAATTAAAAAAATTAACATTTACTTATAATAATTCAAACCAAAATTTGACAATAAAAAATTTTACAAATAACCGCTCTGAAATTATATTGTCAAATAATAGAAGAATTAAAATTAATGATGAAAAATTAAAAAGAAAATCGGCTCAAGCTACTAAACAAGAAAGCCAAAAAGCCGGAGGAATGGCTGAAGCTTCCAAACAAGAAAGCCAAAAAGCGGGAGGAATGGCTGAAGCTTCCAAACAAAAAAGCCAAAAAGCTGGAGGAATGGCTGAAGCTTCCAAACAAAAAAGCCAAAAAGCTGAAGCTTCCAAACAAAAAAGCCAAAAAGCTGGAGGAATGGCTGAAGCTTCCAAACAAGAAAGCCAAAAAGCGGGAGGAATGGCTGAAGCTTCCAAACAAAAAAGCCCAAAAGAAAGTAGTGTCTCTGGAGGTGTGTCTAAGAATAACAATTCTTTCAAAACAGCTAATGAAAATAATTATCCCTCCATCGAAAATTTGCTAGAAGAATTAAAAAACAATACTGGGCGCGCAGATAAATTTCTTTTAAAAATAAATGGAAAAGGTTCAATACCTCTTAGTAGTTTAAAAGCTAATGGATCTCTAAATAAATTAAAAAATAAAAAAATTATAATTTTAAATAACAAGCAAAAAACTCTAAGACAAACTAATTTTAATGAACTTACAACCCTCTTACAAAAATTCAAGAATGGCGGGCCCCAAAATGTAAAATAAAAACTTAATAATACAATTCTCTTAAAAACATTGTTCCCAAACTTTCTGTTATAAAAATAAAAATTTTATAAATAATAAAATAAATATTAGAATAATTTGAACAATAACATGTAATACATTTTAAAGGTAAATTACAAACAATCAAAAATGCATTATATATTAATAATTCAAACAATTTAAAAACCAAACAAAGAGTTATTAGGATATTCCCACCAAATGCAATAAAAACAGTAAATAAGAAAAATTTTGCAATATTAAAAAATAATAGATTTATAGTATTTAAAAATAACAAATTTATAAAAAAATCAAGTATTGATATCCAAATTATTATTGATTTTAGACATCCTCTTCTTACCCATATATGCATTGAATAATTATTTTGAGAATTTCTATTTAAACTTGGTTGTAATATATTATTATTTGTTTGACTTATTAAATTATTGTTTTTTCTGCAGGTATTATAATAAACTTTTTCATAAAGATTTCTTCTATTTCTACAAATTGGGCAACATTTATGATTAAATTTAAACCAAACTTTAATACAATCTAAATGATAAGTTTGTTTACATATATCACATGAAATTATTGAAGAATTGGATTTTAATTCTATCAAACAAATACAACATTCTTCATTAATTATATCAATCAAAACTGAATCTGAATTTATTGATTCTTGATTTAAAGAAGAATCATTTTCTTTAAAATCATAAAAACCATCAAATATATCATTTAATATTTGTAATTCATTAAAATTTGTTTCAATATCAGAGTCCTCTAAGGATTCTAATTGAAACATTTAACTTTATTATAATAATATTGTTATCTATATATATATTTTTTTATTATTAATATAACAATTAATAATTTTTTTAATATTAGACACGCAGCTTAGCTCTCTCTCTACGTTTTAAAAATAAAAAAAAATTAATTCAGATATTTAATGGAGTGCACAGCTAATCCATTGGATACTTATAAAAAATATCATAAATCTAAAATTAATAATTTTATTCACATTATATCTGTACCAATAATTTTTACTACAATTTTAACATTAATTGAAAAAAAAATTTATTTTTCAAGTTTTATTATAAGATTTTTATATCAATTCATATATTTTTTATTTTTGGGTCCAACTAAAAGAGGTTTTGGTGTTTTAGCTTACATATATTTATTACATTATGTAAGTCAATCAAATAATATTCAATATATTTCGAGTTATGAACTAATTTCTATTAATTTATCGTGTTGGATATTACAATTTTTGGGTCATACATTAGAAAAATCCCGACCTGCCCTAATTGATAATTTTATTGAAACTTTTATTTGGGCTCCGTTAATGCCATATATGTTCTTTTTTAAATATTTTAATTATTCTTATAAAACATCAATAAAATTTGAAAAATTTATTACAAATAAAGGTAATAATAAAGTAATTTGTATTGGAGGATTAAAACAATCTATGAAATCATATATTTCTGATGATAAAATTATTATATCACAACAAGATAAAATCATATATGATGAAGTAATATCAGTAAAAATTTTACCTGGAATCGATTATAATCATTCCTTTGTAGTAGAAACAATATATGATTATATTCAAAAAAACACAAATACAGATTCCAATATTTCTTTCATTGGATATTCTTTTGGAGGAGCAATTGGTCAAAAATTATCTACAAAAATAAAATTTAATGAAATTGTTTTGATTGCACCCTCTGGATTCAATTGTTATACCGTTTATGAAAAACTATTCAAATATTTTAGTAATATTATTTTTAAAATTACTAGAACATCTATTTGGAAAACATTTAGTGAATATCCAAATTATGGTTTAGAACAAAATTTTGATACAAAATTAATGAAATATAATAGATTATACATATATTATGGATTATATGATTTTATGGTTCCCCTAAATAAAAAATTTTTTGAGAATGTTAATACCCAATTTATAAAATCAAATGGTGAACATCTCTGTGTATTTCTTAAATGGAAAAAAAGAAGTGTTTTTAATAAAAATATATTTTAATCATCGAATTTAATTTGTTCATCTGATTTTATTTCACCCTTTGATAATTCTAAAAATTCTTTAGAATTTGAATAACCACATTCTTTTGAACAAGAATATTTGCTCTTCATTCTATATCTTTTATCATCCTTTGCTTTTGAACAAAATTTTTCACATTCTGGGTTATTTTTTTTATCATAATCACATAATTTATCCGAATCACAACATACTTTTGTAAAATTTAAACTTATATCTTTTAATAATTCTTGTTCTAATCTATCTTCTAACTTTTTAATTCTTGAATCTTTTTCTGTTTGAGAAATATTTGACATCTCCCTTATTTCTGCTATGTTATTTGAAACATATGCTTTTAGTAAAATATATGAATCTGATTCCTTTTTTAATTTTAAATAATCAAAATCTTCATTTACACCACAATATGTTGAAAATACATTATCATTTGAATTAGTATTTAAAAAACAATAGTCTGGTAATATACCAAAACCATCACAATTTTTTCCATTTTCACAATTTGTTCCTTCAAAATTTTGATTACAAATACAGGAACAGTCTCCTTTCATACCTGATACTTTTCCATTTAGACATTCTGGCATATCTTCCT
>MDTB01073532.1_pt1 | contig 11434 bp, 17 predicted proteins | sample 811161 | NCBI WGS metagenome assembly MDTB01 (sample SAMN05326650, study PRJNA326480) | marine metagenome | isolation source: seawater | place: Mediterranean Sea | collected 2009
CACCTGAGATTGGCCATAGACGACAGTTGCAACCTCAGGTGTCCCAGTTGCCGCAAGAATCTCATATTCCATAAGGAGGGCTCCGCACACTCGCTGGGCATAAGACTGGCGGACAGGATAAACGAATGGCTGTACGACTACGATGGACCCATACAGGTGCACATCGGATCCGACGGTGATCCGTTCGCATCTCACGTGTACAGGCACTTCATGGAACAGACCCCGGAGCGTGACAACATAAAGTATTCCATACTGACCAACGCACTGATGTTCAAGGAGTTCCACACGCGGGTGCCCTACGTGATGCAGAACCTCAACGAGCTAGGAGTCAGCATAGACGGCGCCAGCAAAGACACCTACGAGAAACTGCGGCTTGGTGGTAGGTGGGACAAGATCAACGAGAACCTGGAGAGCATCGCCGATGCCAAACCCAAACACGGATTTAAGTTCATACTGTACTTCGTTGTGCAGAAGGACAACCATCACGAGATGGACGACATGCTGGCCCTGGGAGAACGCTATGGCGCTGACCGTGTCAACTTCTCCCTGATAGAGGACTGGGGAGTTTTACCCGACTTCAAGTCCAAACTGCCTCCATTGGAAGATGATGAGTTCAAAGAGATGCTGGAAAGGTGTGGCAGATCAGAACTGGGCAACACATGGGTTAATCGCTAGTTCGCGACTGTGTTGTAGATCTGCATTATTTCCTTGAGTGTGTCTGGAGACACGGACTTAGGCGCACAGGTGCCACACACGCACCTCGTCTGGGCACACACCAACGTGGGTAGTTGTTGTTGTTTTTTCATGTTGGCGATGTAATCCGGCATGGTGTTAATGTCCGCTATGTGTCCGGTCGTGCCGTCCACTTTCACATGGCAATCCCTATTGGTGAAATACTTGCCGGTGATGTTGTTGCCGAACAGGAAAAATTGATTTGCGGAACAGTGCCAACCCTTGAATCCATCTGGTCCACGTGGCACCAGCGTGTTGGTCTTTCGCAGTTGCCTGTCGAAACACACCTTACGTCCACCACAACAAGCCCTGGTCTGTAAACCGGCTCTTGTGTTATGTTTCCAACCCATCAGCTCTACTGGGTCAATAAATTCTCCCAGGTCGGCGAGGTGCTGTTTGCCGTACATTCCCAAAGGCCCGTCCAGTAATCTTGGCCTGGCATTGACTCCTTTTTCCTTTGCCCATCGCAAGAACTCTATGCAATCGTTCCAGTGATCAGCGTGGGGATACATGCAGACTATGGTGTCATGTTCTTTTTTGATCTCACCGAGGTAAAGAAGATTGTTCCTGAACATTTTTTTCAACTTTTCAGCACCCTGGCTGTGATAACTCATTGTGACTCCCTCGACGTGTTCGCAGATGAGTCTCCAAGACTTCTCGGTGGCTGTTCCGTTGGTGGTCAGTCTTCTCTTCAATCTCCAACGATCCTTGTACTGCTGATACTTTTCAGAGGTGTGTTTCATTAGCTCTATCACCCCTGGGTGGTATATGACCTCTCCGCCACGCAACTGCATGATGACCGATTTTGATGCTTCTTTCTTGTGAGACATCAATATGTCCGCGTATTCGTACATCTGATCTATCATGAGAAGAGATGGACCAACGGCAGGATGTGGTATACTGTTGTCGTGACCTGTATCATCCGGGGGACAGTATGAACAGTTGTAGTTGCATTTCAAAGTCACCAACCAATCAAGCAGAAGACTCATTCTCTGGTTGGGATGATATGCAGGTTCGATTGTTTGTATTGACATCACCAATATTTAACTTTACAAAGTTGACCTATCATTTTTGCTGGAAGTAAATATGAGCATGTTGAAAAATTATACTGGCCATATGAATGAAAAGTGTCAAGTTGTCAGCATATTCGGAACCTACGTTTATCCCATCCACGGCGCCGGATACAAGACTCTGTTTGAGGAAGCGGATATGACGTTCACGAATCATGAACTTACAGCGTGTCCTACGATAACTGTGCTTCTACGAGATCCTTTTGAAAGATTCAAGACAAGTGTGCATTCATACTGTGAGCAATACAAAAAAGGAATACAAGAAGTTTATCAAAAGATAAAATCCGGCAAACTAGTGGACAACACTTGGTTGCCACAATACGTTTGGCTGAGTCACCTTAACAAACACTACAGAGGGCCTGTGCATATAAAATCTTTCTCTGAAATAAATCACATCACACATCGAGAGCAAGAGCAAAAGTACACTCAGGCCGACGTGGAATCTATAGACAGTATCGTTAAAGTAGACAAGCATTTGATGAGATACATCAATAAAACAGTAGACTTGACTGAACTTGTTAGGCGATATAATGCTTTTCTATTTTAATTTAGTTCCAAACTTTTCCAAAAACAGTTGAGCGAAACGCTTGTGATGTTCAACACCATAGTGTAATCCATCGCTGGCCAGATTTGGTTTCTCGAACTGTTGTCTTTGTTCCCTGCTATCCCAGTATGGCCAACAATTCTTTACTGTGTAATCTTTTAGCACATTTAGATCGGGGATCTCATGATGATAGGAATAATCGGCAAAGCAATGAAAAGTTTTACAATTATTTTTTTCAGCATATTTTTCAAGTAGAAAAACATTCTTTAAAAAGTTGTTCTTGTCGGTCTCGGTGTTCTCGTATTGCACGTATTGGTCATCGCTGGTGATACTCTGTGCGTAGGAACCAAGTTTCTCTCTCCTGCTCCATATCGGCCAGCACACAATTATTATTCTTGGATCGATAAGTTTTTCACATCCATACAGTATCCTTACAACCTTGTCCGCACTTGCTCCTGGCTGTGCTAGGTTCCAATACCGCAAACGTTCAGTGTTGTGTTGCGAAAGGTGTACCACCCAGTGTGTGTCCTCGTGTCCTACTCCGTATGTGTGGCTACAGCCAAGCACAACAACATTTTTCTTGCCAGCTGGCATAGGATCCCAACTGGGACATCTATAACCAGTTTCTGATTCTGGAAGTCCTTTGTCTGTGTAGTATCCGTGTTGCATGTTATTACTTAATTAGGGTAATGGTGTGCCCGGCAGGATTCGAACCTGCGACCCCAAGTTTAGGAAACTCGTATTCTATCCAACTGAACTACGGGCACAGAGTTGGCGGTCCCTAGGGGAGTCGAACCCCTCTTTCGAGGATGAAAACCACGTGTCCTAACCGATAGACGAAGGGACCATAAAGTTTAGTTTGTCCAATGTTTTACTTTTATAACTTATTGGCATATCACTAAATTTGTCAACATAACCTATTACAAACTCAAGCGGCAGTTCATTTATCTTTCTGCCGTGTTTGTCACACCAAACTTTGAATTTATCAGACTCATAAACGTCTTTTAATTTGTTGTCGGTATCAATAAAAAATCCTCCAAAGGATCCTATCCTACCTGTACAGTCTTTTGCGTTTGGGTCATCGTACTCCTCGAATGATTGTAGCACACATTTTCCCAAAATTGACCTATCCAGTCTAACAGGATGTTTGTAGTCGTAATTAAAAAACTTATAATTCTCTTGTTCTTGCTCTTTAAGATCTATCCAACAGTCCATAGGTATCGGGTAATCGTGTATGTGAAACCAAAGGTCAGAGATATAACCTCTGTTTCTTGTGTTTGTGAAATCCTCAAGCTCATGCACACAATAATTTACTCTAGAGGCTAGTTCAAATGTTTCCGATTCCTTATCAACCACAGCCGCTGTGTCGGTGTAATATCTGTGTAGCCTGTTGAGCAGTTCTTGGTCGTAGGTAAAATTTTCCGGAATGACAAAACCCACAGGTCTGATTGTTTCAAGTTTGGTTACAGTGTCCACCAACACTTTATATACGTTCACTGCTTTGTCATTGTCGTTCTTGTCCAGTTGTAAGTTTTCATTGTTTTCAACTTTGCCTGTATCAACTGCAGACTTGCCACTGTTAAGGCCATACTTGTATTTTGCTGATATTTTTTGCACGTGCTCTACCCATCGCTTCATTGAGTCGTGTAGTATGACATCTATGTAATGACCATCAGTAAAAGTTATTTTTAGATTCATATACTCCTTTTAACACCAAACAAACCAAATCTGCCGAGACCATTGACTTTTTTGGTGCAAATGGTAATAATGGCATTTTTGGTATTCGTGGTGCCGCTTCACGGATTCGAACCGCGGACCTACTGATTACAAATCAGTTGCTCTACCGGCTGAGCTAAAGCGGCGTCACAGCTAATATAGTACACTATAAACCGCCTGTAGTCTACCTGTTAAACGCACACAGACGCCTGTACACGCATGGTAAAGCTGTTGTTGGAATAAGTGTATGTTACTGCTTTCTCATACCGTTAAACACGGTAGTTTTTAGTTTGCTGTTGTCAGAATCTACTGCCTTGAATGTATCAAAATCTATATCCAATTTCTCCAACAGTTTGGTCATTGCCTTCACATCTTTTGGTAAACACATGCCTCCATATCCCTTTAAGTTCTCATTGACGTCAAGATAAGAATCTTTACATCTACCAAATTTGACAAATGCATCTTTAACCGTGGTGTAGTCACAGTCTAGTTTACCACAAACCTCCGCCATTATGTTGGCAAATATTATTTTGTAAGCGGCGAACACATTGTTGTAGTATTTCAGTATCTCGGCTTCTGTTGGTTTTAATCTCGCGGTGTCCTTAGGGTAGTTTCCGTGTGCTTCTACCAACTTATCAAAAACAAACTTATCATGTGTGCCTACTGCCAACAAGTTATGATTGTGTATGAAATCGTCTACTGCACAACGCTCTCGCAGAAACTCCGGAACAAAACATAGGGTCAAGTTTGAATACTGGTGTATGGCAGATTGCGTGAAGCCACACTCCACTGTGCTTTTGATAGCAACTATGCCTTTGTAGTTGCCGTTGGACAACTCTGTCAGCACTTCTGATATGATAGTTGTATCGCAACTCCCGTCATCCCCCTGCGGTGTTGGCAAACAAAGGAAAACAATCTCGCTTTGCATGATGCTTTCGATTGTTGTGCCAAGTTTTAGATCATGGCATAAAATTTCGTGTCCAAGTTTTTCGAAGCCCGTCTTGATTGCTTCTCCTACTACGCCCAGGCCAACTATGCCTATCTTCATAACAACGACTCCACTGTCTTTCTTATTCCGTCTTGTAACGCTGTGTATTTGTCAAACTTGGTAAGAGATTTTAATTGTTTGGTATCAGGACATCTTCTTTTGGCTGACCCTATAGGGCCTTCCTCTATCCTTAAAAGTGTAGGGTCTATTCCCATTACATCTAATATGCACTTGGCCACGTCTTCTATAGATGATTCTTCCTGTTTGCCAACATTAACAATACGATCATTAACATTCATAACGAGGTGATCTGTCATAGACACTGCGTCGTCTACGTAACAAAAACTCCTTGTGTCGTTACCTTTGATGTAGTACTCGCCGTTTTTCACACGTTCAACAAATTCACTTATAAAATGATCTTTCTGTGCAGGCCCATATATGTTGAAATATCTTAGTATCAACCAATGGGTTGATAGATTGGATATCAAATTTTCACCTAATGCCTTTGGAATGCTGTAACTCCATCTAGCGTTGGTTATATCATCAAACATTACAGGAACCTGTTCGTCTGTAGGCACTTTGTATAACCCTTTGTCTATTGCACCATTAAAAATTTCACAGGTGCTGGTGAAAACAATTTTAGTAGGCGTATCCTTATATCGTTCAACTATGTGCATAGTTGGTAATGTATTATTCATTGTTACTTCGGTTGGGGTCTCATAGAACAGCCTAGTGCCGTTGGTGGCCGCCATGTGTACCACTACATCGCAGTCAGGCATAGTGTCAACGACCGACTTGTCTTTGAGATCTTGTCCGTCCAATAGATCGTATGTTGTCACATCATGCCTGTCCTTGATGTATTCAAGATAGTGCTGTCCTATAAATCCTTTGTGTCCGGTCAGTACAATCTTCATTGCCAATACTCCTGCTTTGTTCTATCTGCTTTAACTTTGTCTTTGAAATCTTCGATGTTGCTTCGTCCTTTGGCTTTCCTATCGTCGCCCTTGAGGTGATCCATGAACGTGCCCAAGATAGTGTTCACAAAAGGATGTCGCTTTCCTAGTCCTTCTGGTCCTGTAATATCGTTGCTCTTTGCCACGTGTGTCTGTTCCGTGATCCTACGAGCGGTGTCGTATGTGAAACAATCCACTTGATACTCGAGATCAAATACCTTTCCTGTGGTGTACAGATCCTCAAACACGTCAGCAAAGTTTCTTGTGTTTGGATGTTTGAGATTGTACATGATGTATCCTGTTTCAGCAAACGGAAGTTTCTTGTTGTTGGGCCTTCCTATGTAGGCCGTAAAATTATCATCTGGTAAAAGATCCATGAGCTTTCCGACGGGCGGTTCGGCAAAGGTCACTGTGTCTGCGTCTATGAATATCAGTGTGTCTGCCTTTGAATTTTTGATCCTGTGGCATTGAGCAAACACCTTGTAGCAAAATTTTACTGCATCGTATTTGAAATCTCTCACTCCGTCCCTGATACCATTGTTGTGATCATTGTTGTGCGCCGCCACAAAGTTTTTTGCCTGTGGACATACCGCGAATATATCATGCTCAACAACACGTGTATCTTTAAGTCCTGTCTGTACATCTTCACAGTAAAGATGTATCTTTATATCAGCAGGCCAATATTGTAGAAATGTTTCCACCATACGTTTACCATACTGTTCCCATCCTGCCGCGTGGAATGTTGTAAGCACTTCTATCATTGCCAATATTTAAGTATGGCGTCGTTATAGGCTAATATTTCCATTGCTGTGTAATATTAGCATAAGTGGTATGTTGACAACGCATAAATAATTTTGTATAATAAGTTATGAGAGATTTAAAAGGATACACACAATATCAACAAGCAAGGCTAAAGGAAAACAAAGAAAAAGGCCTGAACCGATTCCTAAGAAAAGAAGTTAACATAGGCGGCCATGGTACAAGAGATTACGTGATTAAATCAGGTCCTAACAAAGGACGTGTTGCAAAAAATTTCCAGAAGTAATATCATCAGAAAATAAGACGAAACCCACAATTAAATATTGGTATGAATAAAGAGTTTGAAAGATATCTTATTGTTATACTACTTTTAATCCTTGTTGGGTTGAGTGGGTGTATGCCTAAACAAAAGTCGATAGAAACCAAAGAGCCAAAGGCCCAGACAACATTAGACACAATAGGAAAACTAAATGCAATTGGCAACGTCCTGGGTTGTTTGTTCGATCCAACACCCTGCCAAAAGGCAAGTAAAAAATTAAAAGAGGAACTAGACGATGGCTACACCGAATAATTTTAAGGTAACATCCGCTATCGGTGAAACCGACAACTTTATAGGTGCTGACATAAATTTCTATCATGTCACACTAAAAGATAACAGTGCATCAGCGGTTGATGTAAGAACAGAACTTGGTTTTGACGAAGCTGTGCATAATGTTATACGAGCAGTACTGGATAGGGGAACCATAGTGCATCAAAGAATAGACAATGCCAATTCAGGCAGAATAGATATTGCCATGGAACGTGCCGGATGGACGGCGGCTACCTTACAGACTGCCATACGTGATCTAGGGGCTACTGTTGGTGTAAACGACAAGGATCTACGTGGCACTGTAGTAACTGAAACTGAGCTAAAACTAGACGCAAGTTAAAATAAATACTAACGAACAAGGAGGATACTAAATGTTTATAACAATCGGATTTATAGTCGGCTTCATCGCAGGATGGTGGGTCAACGAAAAAGTAGAAAACTTAGGAGAAAAGATTAATCCATTAAAATGGTTTAAGAAATAATAACATGTTTAAGAAAATAAAAATGCCAAAGATCAAGATCCCTAACGTTGTGGGTAACGTCAAAGCGTTAAGCAAAAAGATCGGTGAGGAAGTTAAGGGTTCAACAAAAGATGCTGTCAAAAGCGTTAAAGGTTTGAATCCATTTAAAAAATAATGATAGAGGGTTTGGTATGTTCAAGTACATCAGACGATGGTTCGCGAGATACAAGCAGTTTACTTTCGATTCCTATGATCCACCAAAACCCACTATCTATAAGTTAGGCAACAAGAAGTACGTCAAAGTAAAACGCCTAAGGACATCAGCAAAGTCAAAAGGTCCATATCTCAAATGATTTGTAAATTTTGTTAAGATCAACTTAATCAATTTCAATCACACCACCCTTTTTCATTTTTTCGAGGGTGCTCTTGCTGGGCACTCCGGTAATCCTAAGAGAGTAACGTCTGTGCTTTGATGCATTGGCTGTTCCGTGTGGAATGCTAGGATCGTAGTTGATGCTGTCCCCTGCTTTCCATTGTTGTATGTTTCTATTGCCCCATAGGATAAACTGTCCCGGTTCCCAATCCTGCAGGTGAATAATCAAGCGTCTTAATTTTTTAATACCATATCCACTAGGATGTCCGTCCATGGTGTCAAGGTGATAGGGTTCAAAGTTACCCACGTTCTTCTCCATGACATACGGTTGCACTTCTCCTTCCCAATCGAACCAGTCTATTATTTTGGTAAGAGTTGGGTGCTTGTCTGGCTTCACAGTTTCCTTGTAACCTACGTGATCCCACCCTCTTACTTCCATTTTGTGCAACCACACTGCATGGTGTAAGACTGCTAGGTCGTTGTCTTTCACGTTCCTTGAAACTTCACGCACAAATGGGAAAATTTCCTTGGTGATGTCTGTCTTCCATCTAAACGATAGGTTTGTCTGTATGTCTGGATTGTCGGAGTCATCTCGCCATTTATCAAAATGATATGAGGTGTTCTTTGTTTCGAGATAATCACTCCAACTGGGATGATCGAAACATTCATGTTCCACAGCGAGTTCATGTCCTTTTGGTAACTTCGATATTGTGTTTACAAATTTTTTATCTGCCATATTAATAATTACCTGTGTTTACGTATCCAATTTAAAACGTGGATGGCGTGCATGGCCTCAGGGCTGACCTTGTGCCACATGTCCATGACCTCTAGTGTGTTTCTCCAATACATTTGTTCGGGTAAGTTTTTGCTCTCCTTGTACAGTGCTTGATTCTCCCTACACTGTGCCCTTAGGTACTCTTTGTTTTTAGCACTGGGCGTGTAATAATTTTCAACACAGGTACCAGATAGTATGAGGTGTGTGATGTCCTTGGGGGTCCATTGCTTGATCTGTTCCTTCAACCATCCAACGGCCATGAGGTCTCTCAACTGTGCGGGGTCACAACTGGAATCGTCTATCCTCATCCATGTCTCGAACCATTCCTGTGATGCGGCCGGGGAGCATATCCACTCCTTTGCCATCTGGAATAATAGATCGTCCGCCCACCTATGATAACTCTGCAGATCAGACGACTGATCAATTCTCTCTATCCAACCTGATTTCTGACCTCCAACGCTGTATCCGAAGTCAGTGATGTATCCTAAATTCGCATCTGCCCATATCAAGTACTTCATCATTCGGGCAGGAATGAACCTACACCAACTGCTTATCCTGTGCAACAGTAGGTCATCGATGCCCACAGGGGCAACGATCTTGCCGTCAAACGGATTGTCCATCAGATACAAACTGCCTGGTGGCTGGGTTACAAAACTGATACACGGATGATCATATTTTTCCGCTGTGCAATACTGTAGAATCATGTCATGCTTGTCGAACTGTGGATCATCGAAGTTGACCACGTGATTATTGATTCCTAGTGTCCTGGCCATCTCTATCGCACGGTCCTCCAGCATCTCATTGATCACGCCACGCCATGGATCTCCTCTGCCCACGAAACTTTCAAAGTCCACTTTGTTTTTCACTAGCCAAGACATGGTCAGTGTGCTGTCAATGCCTCCGCTGAGTCCAACAACCACTTTCCTGTGCTTGTTGCAAATTTTCTGCATCTGTTGATCGAACTTCTTGATGGCGTATTCCTTGTAATCCTCTAGTGATATCTTGTCACTGACATCGACCTGATGTGTCACGCACTCTATGTTATTGGCGATTTTGGTCTTCAGTGGATCACCGTATCGGTTGGTGTGGTTGTGTCTTCTGGGATCGAACACCGGGTCAGTGGCCGGGTCTATGGTCTTCCACGCCGCCTGTAGATCGTCTAGTGATTTACATTCTTTGCCTTCGTGGAACCAGGTCCATGGCCAGAAATCAAACTCGGGATCGGTGATAAACATTAACCATATTTACAGGTGGCAGAGTTGCCAGGTTATTTTTTTGGAGTGTTTACTTTTTTAACTTGTTTACTGCCGTGTTGGTATCCCATGTGATATGCCACAGCGATGAAAACAGCGATTATCAATGTATGCCAAATGTAGAACATACTGTTAATTATTCGATATCTGTTCTTACTATATGTTTCCTAAGTGCTCTTGTGAGTCTTTCTATGTTGTCTATGATGTCAATACAGCTTTTGTCAGTGATGTAACGCTGTTTCTCTTTCAACCTGTCATACTCCTTGATTGGGATTTGTACCATTGGACCATAGTTGTCCTTGTGTCCCACGCTCTCGTTTTCCATCGAGGCGTCTAGTGCTCTTTGTTTTTCTTCCGTGTCTGTCATGTTACTCCTTGTCGTCGTCGTTTCTGCTGGTTACTATCTTGTCAACAAGTCCATATGCAACTGCCTCCTCGGCATTCATGAACTTGTCACGCTCCATGTCATCCTTCAGCTTGTCTAGAGGCTGTCCTGTTGTCTTCTCGTATATCTCAGTGAGCTCTTTCTTCCATCTCAGTAATTCGTTTGCCCGGATCTCCACGTCAGTGGCCTGTCCGCTGGCTCCACCCAGTGGTTGGTGTATCATGTGCCTGGCGTGGGGCAACATGTGTCTCTTGCCCTTGGTGCCTGCACTTGCTAGGAGTGAGCCCATGGAACATGCCTGGCCCACCACTATTGTCTGCACGTCTGACTTGACATACTGCATGGTGTCATATATGGCCATGCCTGCCGTTACCAGTCCGCCTGGCGAATTGATATACAGCGTGATATCCTTCGAGGCATCTTGTGATTCCAAGAATAACAGTTGAGCACACAGCACGGATGCGGTGTGTTCCCCTATCGGTCCTTCCAACATGATTATCCTGTCCTTGAGAAGCCTACTGAAAATGTCGTAACTTCTCTCGCCCTTGGACGTCTGTTCTATCACTATTGGTGTAAGTGTCATAGTGTTATAATACACTATAAGCAGATATAGGTCAACCTGGCAGATGTGCTGTTATAATGGCGCCAGGACCCGATCCCCTCTCGCTTCACAGATCCTGTACATGCCACGTATCGTTACATCTGTAATTATACGATCCTGGGGGTGGTATTGCTACCGTTATTTTTTCCTGTGTGTAAATTTTTACAACTGCCGGTTGCTACTCTGTGGGGTACTCGCCGTCGGTCTTCTTCAGCATACGTATGGCCTCCAACAG
>MDTB01201488.1_pt1 | contig 11434 bp, 16 predicted proteins | sample 811161 | NCBI WGS metagenome assembly MDTB01 (sample SAMN05326650, study PRJNA326480) | marine metagenome | isolation source: seawater | place: Mediterranean Sea | collected 2009
CTTAATCGTTTCATCTTTTTCAGAACTTTCATTTCTTTCTCATTTACGATCAGATCATCACCATTACGATCATAACCAAAAGAGATCTTAGAATATACTTTACCATTCTCTTTCTTCATTCTAAGAGTATCTTTAGTTCTTTCTCTGATCAACTCTAATTCCATTTCATATAGACTTGATAAGATGTTAATCATAAAACCACCATAGATAGACTTAGTATCAATCATCTCTTTCAAAGATATGAAAGTAGTATTCTTTTCTTTCATTAATCTGACACTCTTATATGTCTCACCAAGATTTCTACCCCAACGAGATATAGAGATCACGATCAGAGTTTCTACAAATCCTTGATCAATAAGATCCAAGATCTGATTGTAACCTTCTCTTAGATTAGTCTTCTCTCCACTTCCACTAATACCTTCATCAACTATGATCTGATCTAATTCAATACCATTAGTCTCACAATACTCATTGATTAACTTTCTCTGTGTTTCTACAGAGTTCTCTTGTTTAAGTGTAGAGTTTCTTATGTATCCGAGTTTCATTTTCATAACACCTCCTTGTTACTATTAGTCATACTCCAAATCTCATCATCTGTTAATTCATCTTTGTATATCTTTAATAGATCATTGTAATCACAGAATTGTTTATATGTTAAGTAACCTTCATCTATCTCATTCCAATAGTCGTGAATGTCACTCCATTGATCAGTCCAACCATTGAATTTAATTGGTTCTGGTTCAACATAGTTTTTGTCATATAATTTCTTGAAACAACCCATAGTTTCTCCTCTATTAATCACTACTATAATATACGAAATATTATAGTCTAAAACAACTAAAACAGAGTATAAAAAACTATAAAATATAAGAGGTAGATCAGAGTGTTAGAGGTGATGTTTATTTACTTCTGTAGTGTGGAAGTTGGAAGTATTTACACTACAAGAGGTTAAGTAAATAAGATCTAACACTCTGATAAATGAGAGTGAGAGTGGGGGAGTGATACTATGATTAGAAAGAAAGTAGAATAATAGAAACTTAAAAAAACTAATCAAGTGAGAATTTCACCCCACTCTCTGTTAGTAGATAATTAAATCATATTTAACATTAATTGTGTTGATACATTATCTGATGGATCTACATTGTTCATATAAGATGTATCTACATTTGGAACTTGTATTAATGAAGAGATCACAAGTGTCTCTGAATACTCTTTTAATTGTTCTTCAGTAACAAATCCTTTGAACTTTAAGTTAGTCAGATAGTTAGTAAGAATACCTTTGATCTGATCAACAACAAAGTTTCCAAATTCAGTATCACCATCTCTAAGAAATGTTTTGATATTGTTTTCATTCTGAAACCATATTGTCAAATAGTGTCTAATGATATTTCTCAGATTAACATTCTTTCTACTATAACCATTCCATTCAAGAGTTTTAACATAATAGTTTCTACTTTTACTCTTGTCATAGATCCTTGTATCTTCAAAGATAAGTCCTAAGACATAGTCATCACTCTTTTTCAATCTTCTCAGAACTTGAAAGTCATATGATCTAAGAGTGTCCAAGAATGTATCAAGTTGATCCCAACTCCATTCATATAGACTTTGTTTAACATTACCTTTTCTAAGTTGTTCCATCTCTTCAATGAAACTATCATCTTTGACAGAGACTTCTTTATTAAAATTAACTCTTGTCTTAGTGATCTCTTCTTTGAGAACATTAAATGTTTCAAGAGTATCTGTGACACTCTGTTTATACTCTTTAATATCCTCTTTCAGTTTCTCTTGTAGATCAGACTTGATCTGATTAATGTTCTCAAGTGTTTGTTTCTTATCTTTCTTGAAAGTATCTTTTATTAACTTGATTTTTTCTTCGTTAGTTTTCAGACTACTTCCATCTACTAAATCAGACTTAGACATATAATCATATTGATTAGATGATTTAATAGGTGGTGATAAATACATCTGATAATTGACTTTATCACTATAGTGATTTTTACTAACTACACTTTTAAACTTATCATACTTTTTACTGAGTTTAGATTTAAACTGAATACTTAATCTCTTATAGATCTCATTCAGATCAATATCAATATCATCAGAACCACTCATATACTTTTCATATCTTTCATAGTAACTTGGTTTTGGTTCTGTTTGATCACACTCATATGTAAGTAGATCACAAATCTTTGTATCAAATATGTGATGTCTTACTTCAAGAGATCTGTCAATACTCTCTTGATCAAGTTTCTTATTTTCTCCTATCTTCTTAAGTCTTTCTATTTTATGATCTGAATACTCATCACAATCAAACCATATCAGAGATGTTAGTGTTAGACTATCATCTACTTTACAATGATTAGTAGGGAAGATAAGATTACATCTGTATTGACCTGTTTTTGTTTTATGTAGATCTAATATTAAGTTGTCCGTATCTATCTTCACATACTTTTTTGTGATTTGTTTTAGTTCGTTATTGAAGTATCTGATATACTGATTATAGTTACTTTCAACAAACTTCTTTGGATGATTTCCATCTTTAATACTCTCTTTGAAATCTTTGTTAAATTCAACTAACATCTTATCTCTTGTCTCTGTCATAAATCCCATATCAACGATCAAGAAATCCTTGTCTTTAATATTACATCTACTCAGATAATTAGATAGTGTTGAAGAGTCCCATTTATGATCAGATCCTCTCCATATGTTTTTATGATCTAAGATCACAGATCGTTTTAATAGATCTGATCTATCACACTTCTCTAACATAATACAAGTATTAGTCTGAGAGTAGTAGTCATCAAGTTTATAGTCACTTAACTTTACACTATAACTCTGTTGTTTTCTCTTCTTATCAAAGAGATCTATTGTATTTACTTTAACACTCTTATCACTAAGAGATCCTAACTTTTCACATATAACATCTTTATCGTGATTAAATTCTAATACATTCTTTAGAAACTCTGATGATTGATGATCATATGTATATTTGATTGATTGTTTCATTATTCCTCCGTCCATTCTTTTGTTTTATTTTGATTGTCTTCTGATTTCGTTATTTGATCTATTATATCAATACAATATTCAATCTCTCGTTCATCGTAATCATATAATTCTGTAATCCAATCCTCATCAAATAGTCTGTATTTATTGTCGTCCAACATTCCACTTGATGTTTTGATAAACTTCGTATCATCACTCTCATCTATAAGACTTGATGATAAGAAACTCTTCATTACTTTAGGATCAGATAGTTTCGGAAATCTCTTTATTAATTCTTGTTCTGAATACACAGACACAACATTCATAATTGTAAAATTCTTACTCATAATCAACTCCCACTTCTTTTAAAATCTTACTACCTTCTTCAATTGAAATACCATCTTCAATCTTCTCTTCAAGTTGATCTAATTGATTATCATTTATAGTATATAATTGTCCCATCCAATGAAGTGATTTACCATTGTGATCAAACAAGTTATATACAAGAGATGTATGATTACACTCTTCAGATTGTAAGACATCCCAAACCAATGGATGTATTGTGTCACATAAGAATAACTCTACTTTAGATTTATTTCTTTCATCTGTATAGAAACCTTCTTTGTAATTATTTTTCTCATCTTTCTTCATACACTTCTTCAATTGTTTTTTAAACCACTTTGTAGAACCTTTACTTGTAGTCATTATCTGACATTCTTTGTCTTCATTGTTCCAAGTCATTATGAAACCACCAGACTTACTCATTACTATATTTTTATCTTTATTTTTCATCTTTTATCCTCTATTAATTGTCATTTCTTATTACTCTATAACTTACTGAATTTATAGTCTATAGTTGATTGTGTCACAAGTATTCAAACTATAAAAACTTCATTCTTTACTTTTTCTTCCCTTTGATCCACACAACATCAACAGAACCATCTCCATCACCATATTGAAGATCAATCTTCAACCACCAATCTTCTGTATGAGTATATGTCACTTGAAATGTTTCACTCATCAGATCTCTTCTTTTAGTTTTTCTGATCTTTGTGTATTTGTTTTTAAAACCTATTCCTTCACTAAATGTCTTATCAAATTTGTTGTAACAAATACCACCTCTCTCAAAGTATGGTTCAAGATCTATGTCTTGGTTTTCTAAGAGTTGATCTACAACACTTTCAAACTCTTTTGACTCAGAGTCAAACTTTTCATATCTATCTATCATTACTTTCTCCCTTCTTAGTCTGTATGATCTTTTTCCACATTGTTACATCCCACTTAATATCATTTTCTTCACAATACTCAATCATCTTGTAGATACTACCTTTACCATCATCATAGATCGTGTATGTATCATTCTCAAAATAAACCTCAAGTGTTTTCATCAGATTATCTCCACCAACCCAACCTTCACCGAGTCCATCAAATGATAGTTTCTGTTTATTCTTATCGTGTTTCTTTATTACTCCTAATGTCTCAATGTCCATTATTTCTCCTCACTTATTAGTTGTTTGTATTTTTCTTTTAACATTGTTTTGTTTATTTCTTTCTCTGTTTCACGAGAGATGTTCATTGAGATCTCAAAGTCTTCAATACTGAAGTTTGGTTGATTTATGATCTCAATGAAATCTGTTACTTTTAGATCAGGGATATACACTCTAACTCTTTCATATAAGTCTGACATATAGATGTGATATTCTTGATCATTGTTATTGTTGTCTTCTATCATATTCGTATCTCCTCAAGTTGTAAATATTTGTTTTGATAGTCTCTTACGAGATCTTGATTGTCTTCTACTAATTTGTTCTTGTATTTTCCGTCACACATATAACCACTTCCACTAATCTCTGATCCGATCACATTCCATAGATCTTCAGAGATAGTAAATCTGTTTCTAACTTTACATTTACTTGTTTGGAAGATGTTATTTACATCACAGAGTGATAGTAGAAGTTTCTTGTCTGTCTCATCTGAAACACTCAGAGATTTTAATTGAAAGTATTCAATCCATTCAGTTGAACTTCCACCCATGTGATGATGTAATCCATTCCAATCTAACTTCAGAGTAAGATCAAAGTGAATGTCACCGAACTTGTTCCAACTATGTTGTATAATTCTTCTGTTATTATTACTATCGTATAAGAACTCATAGTCTTCACCGAAACCACTCTCTTCACAGAACTCTTTTTGATGTATCATTTTAGAGAAGTCTCTTTTAACTATCTGTATTCCATTACCAAGTTCTTTAACTACGATGTATTCTTTTTCTTTATCAACACTTTCATATATGAAACCATCTACTTTTTCAACACCATCAACTAAGAGAGATAGATATAGAGAGTTGTAATAACAACCTCCCATATTTAAGGGTTTAAACTTTAAGACTAACTTGATCTGTTTTAGAATTTCTTGTGGTAGGTAATGATAGTTTCTTACAAATGGAACTTTCGTTGTATTCATAAAATCTTCACATTTAAAGTTATGTAGATAGTGATCAATCGTATTATCTAACTTTTCTTCTAACTTTGGATCTTCAAGGTGTCTGTGAAATATATTAATATGATCATATGAAGTAAGTTTCTCATATATGTTCATACAACACTTCTTATACTTCTTACCACTACCACAGAAACACTTCTCATTTCTACCGAATTTCTTAGTCTTTAAATTTAAATTTCTCATCTATTTCTCCTCTTATTCTTTATGTTTTATCTTTATCATTTATCTTACTATGTAAGTTACTGAATTTATAGTCTATAGTAGATCGTGACTACAGAGTTCAGACTATAAAATCATTAACTACTTAATCAAAGTTCTTCTCATTTGTTTATAGTCTTCTTCAGTCTTTAATTGATGTCTTAATACATTCTCATCTGTATAGAGATAGTAGTTCAACTCATCAAGTCTGTGTTGTATAAGATCTACATCAAATAATCCACAATCATCTTCATCACGATAATGAGAGAGTGTTGATCGTTCAACATCAACTACACTTTGAAGTAGATTTCTTATTGAACCTAATACTTGAATTGGGACTTTAATTTCATCTTGTTTTATCACTTGTTTCTCCTCTATTAATTGTCGTTTCTTATTACTATATAATATACCCCAATTATAGTCTATAGTAGATTTACCTCTGGTGATTTAGACTATAAAAGTTGTATATTATCTGTATGAAAAAGAATGAAAGAAGATTTGATTTTCTTAAGGAAGAGAAGTGGAAGAAACTATCTAAACAAGACTTTAAGAACTTGATGTCTTACAAAGGGACTTATAGTCATCTTGTTAGATCTGAAAGAAAGATTGAAGAGTATGAGAAGAAGATCTCTGATCTTAAAGTTAAGATAGAAGACTATCACGATACTCTATCTGATAAGAACCATTTCATAGATCATCTCAGAGATATGTATTACTTTGGTATTTCTGTAGTGAAGGTGGGTGGTAAGTATTTTAATATGTCTATTAATAGAAGAGGTAGAACTCCGAAGAATATATCTCTTGGTAAAGAAGATGTGATCGTTGATCATTTACTGAAGTATTACAAGGGAAGAAGATCTAAGATCAAAGAGATCAAAGATGATTGGAAAGGTTTTCTGAAGAGTGATCAAGAATTATATGATAGAATATTAGATATGATATTAGAAGATAATGAGAAGTTTCAAGGGAAGACTATTAATAGAAAAAACTTATTCCCATTAGATACTCCAAAAACTACTGAATAAGACACTTTTCTCTTCCTGAAGATATTTGTATTAAATGATCGTTTTTCTATCAGGAAATGATGATTTTGAGTGTAATTAGATGAATTTATTCAACATTTCTTCGTTATTCTCTAACACTCTTAATTCTTTGTAACATCGTTCTTTCTTTAGATCTAATCTAAATCTCTGATCATCTAACTCTATATAATCACACCAATGATCTGAACATTTCTTACATCTGAACTTCTTTTTAATTAGATCTAAATCAAATGGTAATAGATCTTCATCTTGATCTACTTGTTCGTAGTAATAGTGTCTTAATACAAGATCAAGATCTTCCCAAAACTTAGTCTTACATTTCTTACAGATCTTGTCTTCAACTAACTTGATCTGATCATTGTAGATCTTAATCTGTTTGTTGTTATACTCTTCACAAGTTTGTTCTTTATGACTGATGATGTTTTTCATAATACTCTTTTTCCCAATCTAACATCTTATCCCACATTCCTCTGTCACCAAGAAACTTGATCCCAACTTGTTTCCACATACCCGAAGTCTTACCTTGAAGTCTTTTCTTTCTTAAGATATTACTAATCTTCTTTTGTTCTTCATCAGACATATCACCTAATATGTTTCTCTGATCTTCACTCATTAGAATGAAATCAATTACTAAGTCTGTAGTATCAATCATTTCATTAGTGAGAGTGTTAATTCTATTATTCTCTAACCAAGAGTTTAACTCATTCTGAAACTCATCCCATTCTTCATCAGTCATATTATTATCATCATCGTATCTCCAATCATAGTCTTCTTTATCATCAGAGATTGGTTCGTTTGGATCGGGTGATCTATCAAATGGATCTTGTGGTATTTCTGTTTTAAGTTTCTTTGTTTCTATTAGATCTGAAAGTTTAATCATCAAGTCTCTCTTTCAACATATCTTTCAATTCATCTGTGAAACTATCTGATAGAGACTTTCTAACTCCATCCATATGAAACTCTCTTTTTAAACTCATCAGATTAAACTTTGTATCTTCAAGATCTCTGATTTGATCATCAATCTTTCTGATCCTATTTTCAAGATCTATAACTTTATCTGAATTATCCGACATAGAGAATATCTTCTTCAATTCTATCTAATCTGTTCCAATAATTCTGAAATGATTTAGACTTCATTAATTTTTTATCTTCAACTACATCTTGATATATCTGTTCTTTAGTTTCTCCATTAGTCTTTCTCTTAACCAAGTAATCTATTCTTGATCCCATAGTCCAACCATATACTTTAAAGATGTCTTCTATACTATTAAAACTCATAATGTCTCCTACTATTAGTTATTATATTATTTCAGTTAATATCAGTTAATTACAATTTAGTTGAGTGTAACGAAACTAAATTGTTTATCATTACTAATATTGTTATTGTTATTACTGATTTATTGTTTAATCGTTATTACAATAATAAGTAGTGTAGTTTTTTACTAAACCATCAGTTTTTTTTAAAAAAGTTTAACTTTTATGAAAAAAAGTTGATGTTTTTCAGAATTACCATATACTTATATGTAGTTATTGTTATTACTAATCGTTATAGAAGTGTTTATAGTTTGATTTCAGAGATGAATATTAACTATAGACTATAATATTATTAAATTACTCTGTAATTAATTTGTTTTTTGACATATGTGTGTGTTTAGTGTTTTCAGAGATGTATCATACACTCATATATCACTAACCCCACTAATAGTCTATCAATTTAGTATATTTGTATATACAGATAAACTCTATGATCAGAGAGTGTGTATCAATACACTCTTAGTGTGTTACTTTTTCTATAGTAGAAAAATTGACTACGAAATGTTTATCACTTAGAGACAAGTTTTGAAAGTGTTTTTCAAAAGTGAAAAACCATTTCAAGATGACTAACTATAGACACCAATATCAAAGTCTTTATATTCAGAGATTGTTTCTATACTCTGATAGTGTCTCTTCTTCTTCATCTTAGAATACAACATAGATACAAGACTTGGATAGAACTCTTTGTTAGTATGTGATCTGATGTTCTTATCATTCAGATACTTTGAAATTCTTCTGTAACCCAATCCTTGTGATTTGAGTTTCCAGATTAAATTGTGTAACTTTTGATGTTGAGTATCTAATACTTTTTTACTAATAAAATCTGAGGACTTGTAACGAAAGATGAATGAGAGAAAATATCTGTTTTTTGTAAAAGATGAGTCCGTCACCGTAGAGTAGTCTTTTACAAAAAACTTATTATCACCCTTATTTCTTATAGTGTGTAGATCACTTTCTTTTTGGACTATAAACTTATCAGATTTTTTTAAATCAGAAAGAGAGATCAAACGATCTCCCTTTTTAACTTTGTAACCATTACCCCATTTATCCCATTTAACTTTACTCTTCTTGTTCTTAACATACTCTATACTATCATTAACAAGAGGGTAGATGTAGTTAATTCTGATGTCGTGTTGTTTAGTCTCTTCATCATAAGAGATCTCAATGTGATTAATGAATGTATCTAACACTCTTCTCTTATTTTTTAGATCTGTGATCTTACGATACTCTTCAATGTCTTTCTTATGATCAGAGATCCAATCAATCCATTCAGATCTCTTATCTAAAAGTCTTTCTCTTTCTTGAACCTTCATTAGTTTAGATCTAACTTCATTCATTCTATCTGTGATCGTTTGATTAATATCATTGAAGTCTAATTCAGATAGTTTGTATGTATATTTCTCTTTCAGTAATTCAACTCTACTTTGTTCAAGAGATTTAATCTCTCTGTTATACTCTTTAAGATCAGAGTTAATTCTTCTTCTTGATGAACTTGTATCATACTTAGTTCCCAATAGATCTTTCTTAACTTTCTCTTTAATATAAGATGAGTGTTCTAAAGTATATATCAGATGATCCCAAACCCAAGTATCAATCTTCTCACAAGTAATTCTTGGTGGTTTATTACAGATGTCTTTCTGATACAATTTACTCTTACTACCAATTCTATTTCTATCATATCTTCTGATAGAGTTACAACATTGATAGTATAGATAGTAATTACCTTTACTATGAATAGATCTACCAACCCAAGAATTACCACAATCACATTTAATCTTTCCGTGTAATAAATAATTATGTTTTGTCGGTTTCGGTTTCTCTTTGTCTATTTGACTTTGACACTTATAGAATATCTCATCAGACACAATTCTCGGAACATTAGTTAATGTATATACATCGTGTTTAGATGGATCTTCATATGGATACTTCTTTGGGTTCTTTCTGTGTGGATCTTTAGTCTTATCAGTATAAGTGTAGATCGTAATGTATTCTTTGTTTCTCAATAGATTATTAATTGAACTATCACAGAAGTCTATACCCTTTTTAGTCTTAACACCTCTAACTTTAAGTTCTTTCTCAATCCATCTTAAACTCTTACCATTACTATACCATTTAAAGATCTTCTTAACCCATTTACTCTCTTCTTTACATTCAACTAAATAGTCACCTTCTTTAACAAATCCGTATGAGATCATACCTCTACAATGAAGTCCTTGTTTGATCTTTCTGATCTTACCTTGAATTGATTTCTTGATCTCATCTTTCTTTTGTTCAGTTCCAACTAATGATGTCACTACTTTAATTAATCTCTGACTTAATTCATTCGGTTGATAAAGAGAGTTTCCTTGAAGTCCTTCATAGACTTGTAATTCATTCTCTGTGATCAACTTGTCTATCTTCACTTGATCTTCAAAGTTTCTTGTGACACGAGTATAGTCTTCAACCCATAAGTGTTTAACAGATCCCATTTCAATCTCCCACATCAGATCCATCCACTCTTCTCTTGTCTCCATAGATTTAATACCAGACTTACCACCATCACTCCATACTTTATACTTCATACCTAACTCTTTAGAAAACTTAATCCCTAATTCAGTCTGTCTTTGAATACTACTTTCAATCTGTTGATCAGTTGAACATCTTACATATATGTGTAGTGTTTCTTTCATATTATCCTTTCCCATAAAACTTGTCATACATATTACTAAATAACTTTTCTTTATCTGATACGATCATTATGATTTTGTTTCCCATCATACTATCTGTTAGACATCCGTGTGTAATCTGATCATCTTTTTCTAAGTTCTCTTTCAAACCTTTAACCAATCTGATCATCTTATCTTTTGAATATTCAGTTATGTCCAATTTTAGATCTACCCAACCTTGTTCAAAACTATATACTTTCACAGATCCAACATCAACCATATCACAGAGTTTGTTTTTAAATTCTATAGACTTCTCAATTAGAGTATTTCTTTTATGAATTTCATTAATCACAAAATCTGTTAATTCTTTAGTTTCTTTACTTACACTAACTTCACTCATTTAAACCTCACTTATTATTATTGTTGTTTCTTATTACTATATAATATAGTGAGATTATAGTCTATAGTTTATTGTGATCAGAGTATTTAAACTATAAAAAAACGAAAGTATCAGATCAGATACTTTCGTTCTTTAGTAGTGATTTCTCTTCGTGAAACTATACGAAAAGAGGGTGTTTTTTTATCGTATGTCTTACATTTTGTCGTGTCCAAATTCCACCTTTTTTAGTTTTATGTTTATTCCTATTTAAGAATTTAGAGATCTCACCAAATGAATTTCCTTGATCACTTAATCGTTTCATCTTTTTCAGAAGTTTCATTTCTTTCTGATTTACGATTAGATCATCACCA
>MDTB01230851.1_pt1 | contig 11434 bp, 24 predicted proteins | sample 811161 | NCBI WGS metagenome assembly MDTB01 (sample SAMN05326650, study PRJNA326480) | marine metagenome | isolation source: seawater | place: Mediterranean Sea | collected 2009
AAGGTTCATAATATGCATGATATTCAAAGTAATTACTTGCTATTGCTTGATATAACGCACTTGAACCTGATCTAGGTGTGGCTAAAATTAACAAATTTTGCATAATTACTTAATAGCATTGGGTATGTCCAATCTCTATTTCTATATTTACCATCTTTACGAGCAAATATTTGTTTTACTTTATAAAGATGTTCATCCAATTGTTCTACTTCTCTCCCATGATAATCATTATTTTTCTGAGGCCAACATTTATACCGAATTATTTCCTCATTAAAATAATAAATATCTTCGGTACATCTATTAAATCTAGGTATGTGTTCAAATATTTTTGTATTTTCATACATTGTAGGATCCAATAAAATTTCGTTATCTCCAAATTCTACATGAAGTTCAAATAATTTATTACCTAAATCACTATTTACTTCACCAACAAATTTTAAATCAAAATCCTCAGTATTATTAAAGCCGTAATTACTCCAAAGATATATTTCGTAATTGGAAAATCTATTAATTACACTATTCAATAAATGGTGCATAATCACCACTTACGGTAAATACTTTATTTTTATCTTCACTAAATACATAATACCAACCTATATCAGTTCCTAAATATACTGGTTCACAATTACCACCAACATAAGTTCTTTCAATTTCTTCTCGCATATCTTCTACTTTTACCCATGCGGAATGTGTATCATCTGTTAACCAAACTGGATGGTCATTGGTAATATGAATTCCACCAACATCCCAATATCCACTTCGTTTGTGAGTTCTCGTTTCAGTTACTTCGGTCCAGCAGTGATTACTTGAACTGTTATCATCTATATTTAAATCTTTTTGTGCAAGTATTTTATCTCCTACTACAACATCGCCAACTCTCTTTTCTCCATTTTCGGTGAGGACTAACATATTAGGCATGATACAAGTAAAGTCTGGTATATCATATACTGAGTTGGCTGATAATGTAACACCTTCTGCAACATTATTTCTAAATGAAATAATACTATTATTATCTTGGTTTGCCCTATATTCCAGTGCCAAGAATTTACTTGAAGTATTGCCGGGAATTGTAATAGAAAGACCGTCGCCGAAACTATCGGCACCACCCGTACAAGAAAGTTGCACATAAGATGATTGCTCATCTGCATTATTTCCACCAAATGCAAATGGCGGAACCGAAAGCCATGGGCCAGTATAATTTTGATTGGTTAGAGATGTAGACCCAGAATATTGGCCACCATTAAATGGAGATGCATTGGTACTGTGATAATTTATATTACATACGTCATTACTATCTGCGCTGTTTGTTGCGGTTAATGAATAATTTACAAATCTCCAACGTATTTCTAGCTGACTTGGATTTACACTTGAAGTAAATGCCGTTGTTGAAGTATATGAAGTGTTACTAAAAGCATTAGCAAGAACATCTCTCCATTTAACTGTATGATTATTATTTGAATTCCACTGCACCGTTACCTGTGTTGAAACTTGGGCTAATGCTCCATAATTTTGGGTACGGGATATATTGAATATTGTATTTGGGGAATATATGACACTGGTACTCCAAGCAAATGGATTATGATTATAGCCATGAAATTCTGACATGGCATATGGTGCCTCGTTTAGCGTACTTAAACCTTCAACAGCTGTCGTAGATAAGTCCTTAAGAGAATTACTTGTTGTTGAAGTGTTTTCTGTATTAATTTCGCTTATTGATATGGTACCCGAAGATGGAAGTGTCGACATTATTTAATTATCCCCGAAATTAAATCCTCGAACTGCTCTATTTTCTCTACACGATTTGGCCAGAGAATATATTCCTTTTCTGGATTCTTTTTAAGATTAGTTAAAAGAGGTAATATTGCATTATACAATTTATTAAGTTTCTCTTCCGTTTCCTGTAGAGAAGCTGATGTGCTAGATGCCTCAGTAGTAACCTTTTGTACTGCTTCTAATTCATTTTCGTCTACAGCTGTAAACCCGAAATCAAAATCTAATAAATCTGCCATATTTAATCCTCTATATTATTTATATTCCTATTCTTAGTTCTTCTCGGAATATTTTTCTTTTTATTAGGAACTACTTTGGCGCCGAAGTTCGTCTCCCGATCCCACAAGATCCGATGGTATCTTGTCTTGATTCTTTTCATCTTCTCCATATCGGCCTCTATCTTCATTCCCGTCCCAATTAAGTTCGGTTAGTGATTTTTGTTTCATTTTTTGGTCGTGTTCAAAGGTAGTATCAGTCACGTATATTCTCCGTAGTGAATTGGTATTTCTATTTATACAAGTTGGATGGTGGAGCTGATAGGAATCGAACCTACGACCTACTGGATGCAAACCAGTTGCTCTCCCTACTGAGCTACAGCCCCACAAAAGTGATTATTTGCCAAAAGTTACTCCGCCTCTTCTGACTAATTCATTCTTGATTTTTTGCTTATCTCTAGGTCTAGTATTGCTACTATTAAATTTTTCAATAAGTTCTTTCTTGGTCATTACCTTTATATAAGGATGATGTACAGTTACCTTTTTTGTGGCTCTGTCAATTGTTTTATGCGATTTACCTAATTTTATTGGCATAATTCTCCTTTATTCAACCAATGACAAGAAGTCATCAAAAACATCTGGGTTATCTTTACATACCCTTTTGATGTTTTTTGTTATTACTTCAAGGGCTTTTTTATCTCCCTCTTCCTTACATTTTTCGATTCTGGCCTTAACCTTATCAAAGTCGAACTTGTCGACATCGTAGTGTTTGGGTTTCCAAACGATTGTAGAATCCTTGTCGATTCCTCTATACCTAATTTTAGTTCCTGAAAAACTCATAATATACTCCTTAATTTATCCCAATTGATTGCAAGATTTGTCTTTCATACTTTCTACTGACACAGGTACATTCCATAGTAGCCCTATTTCTTCCTTGACAGTAGGCAATATAATCACTATGGCATTTAAAGTTCTTAGGGTCCACACTAGGACTTAAATTACTTGGGTCGCCTGTTAGGTTAGAGCAACCTGATGCCAGTAGGATGACAAATCCCATTAATATGACTTTCATATATTCTCCTTATATTTTCTCGCCATTTTGAAACCCCCTAAACGTTTTAAATCTAGGGAACCTTAAACTGTATTCTCCATTTTCTGCCTGTGTTATTGCGTCAGCCCTTATTTCAACAACATCACCTATAATAACGTCTCGGTTGTCCCAAAACATATCACGTTGTTCATCTGTAAGACCTGAACCCACATTAACAGAAATGTGAATACCATCATCAACACCTTCGCAAACCAGAGCACCTGTTGTTCCTGCAAACTTACCCTGACCTTCCTCGACATCAATAATTTCTAGTGAAACCTCAATAATAGGCTTTATCTTTAGCCATGCTGGAGACCTTTTACATTCATAAACTGCCTCAATAGGTTTTACCATTAATCCTTCGTAACCTTTTTCTATGGCCGTTTTATTCATTGCCTTGAATATTCTTTGGCCGCCTTCTGTATCTAGGTTAACCTTTGTCCACTCAACCTCTCTTATACAATCATCAAAGGCCATATTCTCTAGTACTTGTTTTCTTTCCAAGGTATTTAGTGTGCCTTTACCTTTATTATATTCTTCAAGATCCAATACATCAAAGAGTGCAAGATATGCATCGGATGTATCAACATCTGTCTTTCTGTAGACCTGTTTCATTAGGGCTTGAAAATTATCACTCATAATCTCCCCATCAAAAACCATATTATTAAAATGTGGTTTACTTAGAGCTTCTTCGATATGAGGAAAGTTGGGAAAGACCTTACCGTTTCTACTATAAAGTGTTGCTGAATTATTTTGGACAATTGCAATACACCTTACACCATCATACTTATTTTCAATTAGGACTTCACCGACCAATCTCTTTTCGTCTTTTGCGCCGTCTCTGGCCAACATGCATCCAAACATCGGTATAGTATCTTTCTGTATTTTATTAACAGTCTTTTCTGATACGCCACATTTTAAATCCTTAAGTAGGATTCTGCTGTACCAATGGTTCCATTGTTCTACTGTGGCCAGACTGATCATAAACTCGATAATTTCTTTAGCGGCATTACCCGTAATTTCTCTATCTATTAATTTTTTGGCAATGGCCTCAAACTGTTCAAAAGATAACCCAGGGCCATCTTCTAACGATAGAGGTATTTGTCTTACCCCAAAAGTGATTAAGGGATTAAGTGCATATTTTAATCCCTCTACGAATTCTTGATTACTGATATTATTTTGTACAACGCCTTCTTTAAAAAGTCTGCTGTTATCTGTTTCAAGTTCTTGTATTATTTCCCATGGGGTCATGCTTCACCTATAATGTGTTTATAAATATGTTTCCATTTCCAGAATCTTGGAACGTCACCTTTGTAATAAGCATTGTGTTCGTGGGCCACTAGTATAGAATTTAATCCTAACTCCTTACCCACTTCTGCATTCTTTGGTTTATCCTCAATCCAGAAACAACCTGTATCTTTGAACTCTGCAAGAACCTTGTCCTTATCAGCACCACATGGTAAGTATGTAAAATCTTCCCAGAGGTCTTTACCGAATAGTAATTCTAGATTTTGGGTTCTTAATTTTTGTGCATACTTGTTTTTACTTAGTGATGTGATACAATGAAATTGGAACCCATGTAACATGTGTAACCTTTTCATGTAGTAAACCGAATCCCTAAGTGGTGGTAAAAATGCAATAGCCGCGGACGCGTTAAATTCTTCTACAAATGTATGACCTTGTTCTCTTGTAAATCCGAACCTAGTACCTACATTATATTCTGCTGTGTCTAGGGTTGGGAACCCTTTGTGATGCATGAATTGTGTAAATGCATATTCCCAGTTACATAGGACGCCGTCACAATCCACTAAAATTACGTTTTCTTTCATCAATGAAATACCCTCTCTTTACCATCTACAATTAGATGAGTAATTTCCATTTTACCTATTGGATTCATAAACCCATGGGCAGGTAATCTTTTACACATTAAGTCCCAATCATCGCCATCTTTCGATAGTGCCAAATGATTAAGTTCTGCAGGAACCGGTATTTCCATAACAACCGCATCCCTGACGTTACCCTTTACAATTGGGTGACCTTTTATTTGTACTTTTTTCATTTTTCTCCTTATCATATGTGTATATTATAACACTATCTAAGGGATTTGTCAACACTTTTTTGTTACAATTATGTAACTTTTTTATATTTTAGGGTTATTATCTTCAAAATATGTCTCGATTACCATCAATTTATCTTCATATTCAGCAATCTTACCAATTTCTGACGATATTGATTCCAAAATATCTGTGTGCTCACCTACACCTACAGGGTTCTGTAAGAAAACGTTTACATTCATTCTGTGTTTTCCTATCTCTCCGTGATAGTGGTTCTTTAGTGCAGTTAACATTTCTTTTCTCATACTACAAATTCCTCTCCTGGATTCCACTCACACCCTGTAAGACCACCAGCCTTAAGCGCAAGTAGAGTTCTTAATACTTCCTTGGCATTTCTTCCTGTATCTAATGCATTGATTGATACGTGTTGAATTACCATGGTTTTATCATAAATAAATGTTGCCCTATAACAAACACCTTCGTCTTCGTTTACAATACCAAGTTTATGTGATAGTCCTAGACCACAATCTGCTGCAAGAATGTGATTAATATCTCCTATTAATTCATTATCTTGTTTCCAAGCTAGTTTGCAGAATTCGTTATCACCACTGATACCGACAACATTCGCCTCTTCTACCAACATATCCATTCCTGCAATTTCTGTAGGACAGATAAAGGTAAAATCTTTCGGATAGAAATAAACCACACTCCAATCCTTTTTGTGTGGGCTATATCCATTCTCGATCTTCACTTCGACAAATTCATTATTTTCGTCGACACCCTGCAACGTACACGCAGGGAATTTATCTCCAACTGTTAACATATTATCTCCTTTCTCCAAATATATGTTCTCGTTTCTTTTCGAGTTTATATTGTTCGATTACTGGAAGTAACTGTTCTATCCAGTTGTCTCTATGTTCTATAAAGACCTGGGGCGATTCGTTATCAACAGCAATCATAACAACCAATTGTGTAATGGGCATTCCGGTTCTTTCTTCCCACATGACTGCATAAGCAGCACATTGCATAAAGTATCCAGATATCCATTCCTTCTTTTTTAGTTTACGAGATGTCTTATAATCAATAATTGAATTCTTGCCATCCCATACACCAACACAATCCACTCTACCAGCCAAACCTAGATGTTTGGAATATAATGGAGCCTCTTGTGCATAAACTTTTTGTAAATTATTATCCAATACATCTTTTACATCATAGAATGATTGTAATATATTGGGCATAACACCCTCGGAAAAATTAGGATCATTATCAACATATCTTTCCAATAAATTGTGTACTTCTGTTCCTCTTGAAGATGCAATTCGTGATATCTTGTTTGCCTCTTCCACTCCTACCCGTGCTCTCCATGCCTGTATTGCCTCTCGACTTAATATAGACAGAACTGTTGTAATAGAAGGATAAGTATTACCATAAGGATCGGTGTAGACTCGACCACCAGGGCCTGTCTTTGTATCCAAATCATTATATCCCAAATCAATAGCTTCATGTTTAAAATTTCCCATTTTCTACCATTTCCTTTGTCATTATAAAGTCCCGTACAAGACCACTTCTGACAATATCTTCCCATGTAAACTCTATTCTATCAAAGAGTTTCATGTTTTCCAATATGTGTATGAATTTTTCCATACCCTCTCTATCTCCAGCATTTCTAAAATCAGATTGATAATAGTCACCGGATAATATAATTCTTGTATTATGACCTAACCTAGTAATCATAGAACACAATTCGTGATATGTAAGGTTCTGACACTCGTCAATTAGCATAATACAATTATTAAATGTTAAACCTCTAACAAAAGATGTTGTAACAAATTCTATATTTTTGCCTACCTCTAGTTTTCTCCATGCATCTGGATCTTCAAATAAATCATTGACTATGGTTTTGTAAGGTAATTTATATGCGTCTTCCTTTTCCTCGATTGTGCCAGGCAGGAAACCTATATCTCTAGTAGGCACTGCAGACCTAACTATAATCAGTTTCTCTTGCGGGGTGTCTTTATAAAGAACATCTTTCAATGCCATATATGCTGATATAAAGGTTTTACCTGTACCAGCTGAACCAGATAATACTAGATTAAATCCCTCTTGCCAAGACTGAAATGCAATCTCTTGATTTTTAGTCATAGGCTCTAGTGTTCTTAGATGTTCCAATCTTAACTTGGAAGGTTTCTGACTCATTTTGTTTTTATCCTGTGTCTGTCTCTTGGTGGCATTCCACCCTTTATTCTGTCTTGGACTTCTTTCCATCCGTCTCCAGCCTTCTTAAACATATTATCATTAGTGGAAAAATTTAATGCTGATATCTGTTGCACTAAATCAGGGTTATCCTTTTTAAATTGGTCAAGGTCTTTTATTGGCATTGTGTATTCTTTTACCTCGCCAGTTTTTATATTTTTGAAATCATAACTAGGCATAATTAAACCATTGTGGGACTTGTCTTTTAGTCCAATCCATTTTAAATCGTTTTTCTTTTGTCTTGTAGAACGCGCGATAGGACTTTACTGGATCCTCGAACATACATTCTGGGTTAGACCCCATGGCAAGTTTAAACGGAGTATAGTCACCCATAGGTATATTTTTAGGTAATAGTCCCAATTCTAGGCCTAGTTTGATTTCTGTTGAATGTGTTTTACCATATCTGTATGTATATTCTCTGCAGAGGGCAATAAAGTGTTCGTAATGCCATCTGTAATTGGAAGATGATTCTCTGGTCCATACAGTACATGGATGATTGTGATGTACAGCCTTGTACAATAAGTTTTCCCTTCTATCGGGCAACTTGTAGTATTTTAGGATTCTTTTGCCAGACTTGGATGGTCTTTGTTCTATAGACCCATCTAGCATTCTGTGCACAGTGGATAGCATTTGAGCAGATTCTACAATCATTTTAACTACGTGTTTGTCACACTGGTCTTGTGCCGCTTTGATTGGATCTTTGTGCAAAATAAAAATATTCATAATGTATATTATATCAAATTATAATGTATTTGTCAACCCATAATTGATACAAAGAAATTCCTTAGTAAAAATATTAGGCCGACGCCGTTTAAGAGAACCAATGCTCTATCTTTCCATATTATTGATACCCATAACCATAATGATATACCAATAACTGATAGACCTAAGTCCCACATTTGTAATCCATCAACACCCCTTAAGGACATTGCACCCAATACAAACATTGAGGCAATCCATTTTACATACCAGTCAAGAGTATATTTTGGAGTGACTGACTTGAAAATTCTTTTGGAATTTTCGAGTTCTTCTTTTGCAAATTTTTGTTCTTTCATAATCGTGTGGTAATTGGCCCTGTCACCAGGGCCGCAAACCCTGTATGTTAACCTCCTTTTACTGAATCCATTTGTTCAATGTAGTGAGAAAGGTATTCAATTTTCTTTCCCATTTTATAGGCAAGAATATTCTTACCTTTTTTTTTCAGTTTACGCTGATAGTATATTGCCTCTCTATAATCTTTTCTGAGGCGCTCAATTTGTACATGCATATTTTTCTCTCCATGGTTAATTGAATTCTATCATTATATAAAGGTATTTTTTATAGGCATTCCTCCGGTTGATTAATATTACTCATCATTTTACAATAAGGTTCGGCCAGACTTCTCTACATAGAAGTTTGGTTATTCCCTTATAGTTCAAACTCTTGTCTTTGGCCTTGACTAACATTTCTGCGTCATCGCCATGAATTCCTTCTAATAAATTAATGAACATAGATTCTCGTTTCATCTGGTTCATATTTGTATATGGACCTTTAAAAAAGTATACAAATTCCTTGTGCCTTTTATGTAAGGTTGCAAAATTATGCCCATCGGGTGCATCATCTTTTTTATAGGGCGGGGTGCCTTCGGGCACGAGTGATACGATATCACCATCATAATTGATTCTAATGATATCTCTTAATGCTGGTGTATCGTGTTCTTTAAGATACGCCATTCTTTCTTTCTTGGTTTTTAGTTTAGAAGCGTTTTTCAACACTTCAGATATTAGTAATGCTCTAGCCATTGTAAAATTCCTCCACGACTTCAATCAGGTTGTTACATCTCTTTTTAATTAAATAATTCAAAACTTTCATTTTCATTGCCGGTTTTTGATTGTCATAATTATTTATAACATCTTGCTGAATGTCTTCAGGAATTTCCGTCAAGTCAATTAATTTTTTGTTTCTTTGATAGTTACGGTATACCTCTTCTGTCATTGCAGACCTGAGGTCATCCGACCTTTCTAGCCAATCATCTATCCTAGTTTGTCTTAGAGGAGTTTGTTTTGATTCTGAAATAAATGTATCATCTTTTGATAATACGTTAGGTACTCCATCACCTGCGTCTCCTCGCATGATGTGATTAAATAGATAGGTTCTTGGATTCTTATCGGTAACGGCCTTCTTCTGAATAGGTGACCATTGTTTTACGTTAGAATATTTTTGTAATTGTATGAAATCTTTATCTGATGAAACAATCATTACAGGTTCGTGTTGTCCAAATTCTTGGGTACGGTTTGTAAGAGCACCGATAATATCATCTGCCTCACATCCTTCCATGTGTAATACCTTATAGGGTAAATTTTCTCGTATCTCGTCTTTGACTAGATGTAAGATACGGAATATTTCTGGCCAATCCATACTGGACTGTTCTTCCCTACCCTTTCTTCTCATGGCTTTATATTCGGGAAAATATTCCCTACGCCATGTATTCATACCATCTGCACATATAACCATTTGGCCATACTCTTCTCGGTACCTTTTATTATACATACGAATACTGTTGAGTATCATATGTCTTATCATGTTTTCATCATTAAGTTTTTGCACTATGATGTTGGATAGTGCGATCTGACTATAATCAAGTAGTATCATTTTTCTTTTGCATTTCAAGTATGTGATCGTATGTGCGATCAAGTTCATTATGTAAATTATGTTTAATACCTAAGTAACGCAAAAACATTGAATTAATTAGGTTTGCAATAACATACATATCCTTTGCTTCAGGGTTCTTAGGATCCCTAAAATTAAAATCATCAAACATTTCTGGCCATTCTAACTTCTCAATACCTTCGACCTCATCCAGTATAACCTGAGTCAGCCCTTCGGCCTCCTCGACGCAAAGATGGTATATATCTTGCTCTAGCTCGATGTCTTTTTTTCTTCGTTCTATTGGAAACTGTATTATATTTGACATTGTATGTATATTATAACATGCTTTACTGCAAAAGTAAAGTGTTTATTTAATTAAATTTTTAACGGTTCGGCCACCTATTTTACAAGATATAATGCCATTGTAATATTCTTCTGTAAGTAGGACTTCACGAGCAAATTGTTCTTTTGCTTCCATATATGCACAGTCCCCTTTGGTTTTACATAAATGAAGAATCTCTCTTATAAAATTATCATGACCGTATTCTTCTACATCCTTTACCAGATGTTTATTAGAACCCCAATAGTTTCTCCAATCGGATTCTACTTTTAATCTTTTACGTCTTTTCCTCTTTTTCGTTATCGGTAGGGTCTTTTGACTCCAAAAGAATTTCTTTCCAACGTATTTCCTCTTGTCTTTCTTGTTCGTTATCAGATAAACAAAACCGTATACGACGTCTGGACTGAATTCCTCTGGTGGTTGCCATTCTTTGCCTTGATATACCCATGGGTTATCCATAATCATCATAGTCGTATTCATGTTCTTCATCATCCCAATTATTTATATCGTTATAATCATTGATGATTTCAGATGAAATACCACAATTTGGGCAGAACCTATCTTCTGTATCAAAAGAATCCTCTATTGCTATATAGGTTCTTTTAAAACAATGTTGGCAGTCAAATGTGAACCAGTGTGTGGGTTGTCCGTATGGATTACTCACTTATGTTATCTCTTGAAATTCTTTCCAGCCACCAATATTTTCATCATTAACTACAATTTGTGGAAATGTCCTTGCCGTAGGAAATTTTTCCATCATTTGCTCTCTGCCAAAATCAACTCCTAATTTATATACCTTATATGATATATCGGATCTTTCTTGTATCATTGCTTGAGCCTTATGTATTGCCATGTCGCAAAATGGACATTGGTCTTTACTATATATTTCAATTTTCATCTCATTCTCCTTAATTAAATGTCAGGGATATGGTCATCATCACCAAGGCCATAAATCCTAGACAGCTTAGTTGCACTAGTGTTGCCAGTGCAACAAATTTAAATTGTTTATTTGCCCACCAGTCTAATTCCATTTCTCTCCACTCTTCAAATTCTTCGGGTGTTGCCTCAACAGTTTTATTTA
>MDTB01147712.1_pt1 | contig 11433 bp, 12 predicted proteins | sample 811161 | NCBI WGS metagenome assembly MDTB01 (sample SAMN05326650, study PRJNA326480) | marine metagenome | isolation source: seawater | place: Mediterranean Sea | collected 2009
AATACTTAAGCTTTTTAAAACATGTAACAAATACATTGATTTTTTGTTAAAAAACTGTGGATAAAAATGAAAAGAACGCTAAAAGTTACCAATATTAAAAGAAAAAGAACTCATGGCTTTAGAGAAAGAATGTCTTCAAAGGCTGGAAGATCTATTCTTTCAAAAAGAAGATTGAAGGGAAGAAAATCCTTGGCTGTGTAGTTTGAATGTCTGTTGATTTAAGGTTTAATAAAAAAAATCGGATCAAAAAAATCACAAAAAAGATGTTTGCGTGGAAGAGAACAAGGGTTTGTGACGGAGTTGAGGTATATCAAAAAGAGTCTGAAAATAAAGTTCCTGCACTGCTTGTGTTGATCCCCAAGTCAGCTATTAAGAGCGCGGTGGAAAGAAATAAAATGAGAAGAATGGTAAGGGAGGCTTTCAGAAAAAACATATCTCAGCAGGTTGGGATAGATTTTTTGGTAAAATTTAGTGGTTGTCCAGACGGTTTTGATTCAAAATTAGAGGGGTTTTTTAAAAATGTTTAGTCCTAGGGTTGTTTTTGGTTCGGTTACTCTCCTTTTTTTGGTTCTTTTAATCGTTGATTGGACATCTTTAGATAAAGAGTCGAAATTAGAACGTTCTGTGTCTGTACAGTCAACTGTTGTTGGTGATGGGTGGGCAAACATAAATAATGATGTGCTCGACATTTATGTAAGCTTGTCTGATGGTTCGGTAAAGGAAGCATTTTTATTTGAAAAGGCAGAAAGAGATGGGCTTTATAAAACAAGGCTGTTGTCAGATGACTCTTTACTGCGCTTCTTTTTTAAAACAAATGTGGATGGTTTTTCTAATTCTTCACCTTACGTTATTGATGAATCTTCCTCGGATTATTTGAAAATCTCTTCTGAAGATATAAATGGAAATGTATTAACCAAAATTTATTATTTTGACAGCCCTAACACCCTTTACATCGAAGATCGTTTTGACCTTGCTGTGCCTGCTTTTGGTAATGTGCTGGTTTTTAAGACGTTTTGGAGGGACAGAAACAAGTCCATTGACTATGGGACAACTTTCTCGCGAGATCATTTGGCTTATAGCACAAGCGAAGATGTTTTTAATGATGAACAGCTTTCATCTGTTGATGGAAGAGAGGACTATATGGGCAACTGGATTGGCTACTCTCAAAAACATTTTGTTGTTGCTGTTTATGATGATGCTGAGCAACAAAAAATTTCTCTATACCCGCCTGATTCTTCTGGTTTGTATAAGTTTGGTTTTTCTGAAGATGCTGATTTTGATGGAAACACTTATAGCTCTAAAACCAGGGTATTTATAGGCCCAAAGCAAAAAGACATCTTAGAGAGCGTTGCCCCATATTTTGAATACAACCTAGATCTTGGTTTTGTTTATGGTATAGGTGAATTTTTTATTGTGGTTCTTAACTTTCTGTACTCTCTTGTTGGAAGTTGGGGTATGGCAATAGTGTTGTTAACTGTGTTGTTTAAGGTTGTTCTTTCTCCTCTTCAAATAATACAAATACGATCGATGGTGAAAATGAGAAAGCTTCAGCCAAAAATACAAGACATTCAAAATAGATACAAAAACGATAGAAATAAGCTAGGTATGGAAATGATGCAGCTGTATAGTAAAGAAAAATTTAATCCTTTTGCTGGGTGTTTTCCTCTCATTCCTCAGATTCCAATATTTTTGGCAATGTTTTGGGTAACAAGGGAGGCTTTTGAGTTTAGGGGTGAGTCTTTTCTGTGGATTCCAGATCTTGCCGAATCTGACCCTTATTTAATTACTCCGGTTCTAATGGGTTTGATGATGTTTTTGTCGCAGAAGATTATGCCTAAGCCGCCTCAAAACCAAGGTATGCAAGCTCAAATAGCACAACAGATGATGTTGGTTTTTCCTCCTATGCTTACTTTAATATTTATTTTCATGCCTGCTGGTGTTGTTATATATTCGGTCGTTAATATGGTTTTGTCTGTTGTTCCTCAAGCAATTATTTTGAGTAGGGCCGCTGCGTCTGAAAATGAGTGATCCTGTTTATGCGCTCGCGACTCCTCTTGGGAGGTCTGCTGTGGCAATTATTCGCGTTTCTGGTTCTTTTTTGCCTGAAGAGTTGGTTGGCGCCCTTTCAATAAAAAACGAGAGCCGTGGTGTATTTATAAGACGCTTATCTTTAGGGTCTTTTTCGGACAGCTGTTTGGTTTTAAATTTTCCCTCTCCTGGTTCTTATACCGGCGAACATCTTGTTGAAATACACACCCATGGAAGTCCCGCTATTGTTGGCGAGCTTTTTTCTTTTTTAGAAACAATGGGCGTGCGTGAGGCAGCTAGGGGCGAGTTTAGTAAAAGAGCTTTTCTTAATGGGAAGATGGATCTCTCTGCTGCTGAATCTGTAATGGCTGGTGTGTTTGCTGAGTCTTCTGCTGAGCTTGCTGCCTTAGAGGATTTTAGGTCTGGTTCGTTGGGGGAAAGGGTTAAAAAGCTTTCAAAAAAAATAGAGTCTCTTTTGGTTGAGGTGGAGTCGCAGTTAGATTTTTCTGATGAAGAAGATGTTGCTTTAATTAGTGTTTCTGATGTCTCTTCTAAGCTTTCTTTGTTGGCTAAAAGCACCCAATCACTAATAAAAAATTATGCTCCCTTAAGAAAAGATAGCCTCAAAAAGCGTGTTGTTTTGTCCGGTGAGCCTAATGTTGGCAAATCTTCTCTTTTTAATGCGTTGCTAGAAGAAAAGGTGGCCATTGTTTCTGAGACGCCAGGAACCACCAGAGACGTTGTGAGAAAATCGTTGTTTCTGTCAGGAATAGAAGTAACTGTTGAGGATACCGCTGGGATTCGTGAGATTAAAGATTCTCAAGTTGAAGCAGAAGGCATAGAAATGGCTAAAGAAGCAGCCTCTTCTGCTGATCTTTGTGTTGAGGTTTATGAAGATCCACAAAAACTCACCAAGCTTAATAGCTCCTCTTTGGTTGTTTTAAACAAAGTTGATCTCCTTAGCGGGTTGAGTGATGTTTGTAATGTTGTGGCTGTTTCTGCAAAAACGGGCGAAGGTCTTGGTAAGTTGCGTCATGAAATCTTGAAGAGGGTCCAGTCACCTGTTAAACAAAGCCTTGTGTCTGAAAGAATTTATATAAAGCTTGGCTCTGTTTGTGCTTTGTTGGAGTGTGGGGCTGTTGGGTCAGATTTTTTTGAAAGCACAGCACAAAAGCTTAGGGATTCTTTAGGGGAATTAGAAAGCATTTATGGTGTTTTCGATAACGATGTCGTTTTAGATCAAATATTTAATAACTTCTGTATAGGTAAATAGTTTTCCTGTTCTTGTTTTGTGGATAGTTTTTTTTCAACATTTTGCGCACAGGAAAAACTTAGGGTAAGAACCGCTTACTCACAAATCAGCAATACACTTACTATTCAATAAAAACCTTTTAAAAACTATATAATTTCAACTTATTAACAATAAAATAGACCCTTAATAATAACAATAAACATAATATGAAATATATATTTGATTTAGTAGTAATAGGAGGAGGGCATGCTGGCGTAGAAGCTGCACTTGTAGGAAAAAGAGCAGGCCTGAACACAGCACTAATTACCCTAGACAAAACGAAGATAGGGCGCATGTCCTGCAACCCAGCCATTGGGGGAATAGGAAAATCACACCTGGCTAAAGAAATTGATGCGCTTGGTGGCTATATGGCTGAAGCAACAGATCTGGCGGGAATACAATTCAAAACACTCAACAAGAAAAAAGGGCCGGCAGTTCAAGCAACGAGAGCCCAAACAGATAAAAAGCTTTATGAAAAAGCAATTCAAAAAAAACTAAAAAGAGAGAAAATAGAAATCTTTGCTGACGAAATAAAAGACTTTTCCGTAAAAAAAGAAGCAATTGAAAAAGCCATCTCAGAAAAAAACGAATATGAAGCAAAAGCATTTGTTTTAACCACAGGAACATTTTTGAATGGTTCTATTTTAATAGGCCACACAAAACAGGAGGGAGGAAGGATAGACGAAAAAAAATCAAGCGGTCTTGAAAAGTTTTTCGAAAAACAAAAACTTAAGCTGGGCAGACTAAAAACAGGAACACCACCAAGGCTTTCATCAAAAACGATCGACTATAGCTTGTTAGAAAAACAACCAGGAGACGAAACAGAAGCCTACATGTCATTTCTGGGAACAAAAAACAAACACCCAAAACAAACCAGCTGCCACATAACACAAACAAACGAAAACACACACAAAATAATCGAACAAAACATAAAAAAGTCAGCCATGTATTCCGGTCTTATAAGTGGAGTAGGGCCAAGATATTGTCCATCCATAGAGGACAAAATAGTTAGGTTTGCAGAAAAAAAACAACACCAAATATTTGTTGAGCCTGAGGGTTTAAAATCAGACTGGGTTTACCCAAACGGGATCTCAACTAGCCTGCCAAAAGAAGTACAAGAAGAGTACATTCGTTCGATAAGAGGCTTCGAAGAGGCAAAAATACTGCAATATGGGTATGCCGTCGAATACGACTACATTGACCCAAGAAACCTCCATAAAACACTAGCAACAAAGAAAAACCCCAACCTGTTTTTGGCCGGTCAAATTAATGGAACCACAGGATATGAAGAAGCAGGAGCGCAAGGAATGGTTGCGGGCATTAATGCAAGCCTATATGTAAAAAATGAGGAGCCCTGGGTTCCGCAAAGACAGAACAGCTACATGGGGGTTCTTGTGGACGACCTCACAAGGCTTGGGGTAAGCGAGCCCTACCGAATGTTCACGTCTAGGGCAGAACACCGCCTTTTGTTAAGACAAGACAACGCCGACCAACGAATGTATGAGACAGCAAAGAAGCTCAACATAATAAATAAGGAAAGAGAGGATATTTTTTTAAACAAACAAAGCGAGAAGGAAAAAATAAAGAAGATGCTAAAAGAAACAAAAATTATGGTTGCAGGCACAAAAAAAACAGCAGAAGATCTTTGTAAAAGAAATGACTTTACAGAGGAAGAGGTAAAAAAAATCACAAAGCAAAAAGGAAAGACTTTTACAGAGGTGTATTTTGACGTTAAGTATTCCGGCTACATAAAAAAACAACAGAGAGAGCTAAATAAAATGAAAAATCTTGAAGAATATAGCCTGGGTTTGGTTTTTGACTACAGAGAAGTGGTTGGTTTGTCTGGGGAACTTCAAGAAAAACTTAACAAAGAAAAACCAAAAAATCTTTTTGAGGCCTCCCATATTGAAGGCATAACACCAGCCGCCCTAAACGTTCTTTCCATTCACCTAAAGAAAATTGATGCAATTAGAGCTGTCTAAAGAACAAGAAAAAACACTAAAGGACTTTTCTCAAGAAGTAATAGAGAGGAACAAACAGCACAACCTAACAGGACACAAAGACCACACCACTTTTTACAACCTTCAGGTAGCAGACTGTGTATTAGCCTACAATGCCTGCAAAAATATATTATCAAAAAATGTTGTAGACTGCGGATCAGGCGCTGGTCTACCCTCAATTGTCTGGGCAGTACTCAGTCCAGAAAAAAAGTTTTACAGCATAGATAAGAATGAAAAAAAAATACAATTCCAGAAAAAACTAGTAACAAAATTAAACATTAAAAATATTGAAATACACCTTTCAAAGATCGAAGAATTTAACCTTAATGAAACACATACGGTTGTTGTAAAGGCGTTTAGCTCTATTGTTAAAACAACAGAACTTTTAAAAAACAAGCAACACCAAAAAAACCTAATTTTTTTGAAAAAAGACGATAAAAAAACAGAAGAAGAATTACTAGTAGTGCCCTCTTTGTTATATGATTACAAAAAGCACCAATATGTTTTAAATAAAGAAAAGATGGTCGCTTTAGAGCTCTATGACAGTAAAAATAGCCATAACTAATCAAAAAGGCGGTGTTGGGAAAACAACAACAGCGGTTAATCTTGCAGCAACACTCGCAAAAACAAAAAGAAAGGTTTTATTAATCGACATAGACCCACAGGCGAACGCAACTTCAGCAGCAGGAATAACAAAAAACACAAAAGACTCTCTTTATGAATATTTTGAAAAACAAAATGATCTAAAAGAGTTTATCCTAGATGCCGCAGGCGGGTACAAAATTATACCTGCCAATACCAACCTTGTTGCCACAGAAAAAATAATTGAAAAAACTACCGCAAGAGAAAAATTTTTTACAAAAAATCTCAAAGACATCTCAAAGGATTTTGATTATGTTCTTTTTGACTGCCCCCCCGCCCTCAACTTATTAACAATAAATGCTATGGAGTGCTCAAAAAAAGTTCTTGTCCCTGTTCAATGCGAATATTATGCATTAGAGGGCTTGGTAACACTTAAAAATACAATAGAACAACTCAATTCGGCATTAGACCTAAAAATCAAAATAGTAGCAATACTAAGAACAATGGCAGATGGCAGAAACAGACTAACCAGAGAGGTGTCTGATCAATTAGAAAAACATTTCAAACAAACGGTTTTAAACACAATTATTCCTAGAAATGTTAGGCTAGCAGAAGCGCCTAGCTATGGTCAGTCGATAGTTGATTATGATATAAAATCAATAGGAGCAGAAGCTTTTTTAAGTTTGGCAGGAGAATTTATAAGGAAGTTCGAAAATGGCAAAAAAAACATCTCTAAATAAAGGACTTGAAGCACTCTTAGGTGATGTTGTTTCTCCCAAAGACGTCGCAACAACCACAAAAAAAACTAAAACTCCAAAGAAAGCACAATCTCCTGAGATAAGCATAAGCAAAATTAAAACCAACCAATACCAGCCAAGAACAACATTTGATGAAAAGAAATTACAAGAGCTCTCAGAATCAATCAAAAAACATGGTGTTGTTCAACCAATCTTGGTAAGAGAGGAGGGAGGCGGATACGAATTAGTCGCTGGTGAGAGGCGAATGAGAGCGTCCAAATTGGCAGGATTAAAAAAAATACCGGCCGTTGTAACAAAAGCAACAGACATTCAATCGCTTGAAATAGCAATTTTAGAAAATGTTCAAAGAGAAGATTTGAATCCGCTTGAAATTTCCAAAGGGTACCAGAGACTAAAAGATGAATTTGGATATACACAAGAACAAGTAGCAAAAAGTGTTGGCAAACCAAGAAGCTCAATAGCAAATTCTTTAAGGCTCTTAACACTCTCACCAAAAATACAAACAGAGCTGGAAAAAGGTGGCCTTACAGAAGGACATGCAAAAGTTTTGTTGAGTGTAGAAGCAGCGCAAGCAACCATTCTTCTAGAAACAATCCTCAAAGAAAAGCTTTCTGTTAGGGACCTTGAAAAAATGTTGGTAGCAACAACCACAACCACAACAACTAAAAAAGAAAAAACAACAGACGAAAAAAATCTTGAATCAGCTTTAAGTTCAAAGCTTGGATCTAAGGTTGTTATTCAAGACAAGAATGGCAAAGGCAAAATGGTAATTAAATATTACTCATACGACGAATTAGATGGAATTATTGAGAAAATTTCCGTTTAAACCTATAAACGAAGACCAAATTAAATTAAAATTACGACACCCATGGCAGCAGACAGTTCAGGACGTACATTTTCAGAATATTTAAGTCACCATTTACAGAATTTGGTGTACGGAAAATTGCCTGAAGGCTACGAGAGAATAAATAAAGACGGAACTATTGAAGTTTTGCAAAATGATACATGGACTTTTGCTCACAGCTCAGCAGAAGTTGCTGAAATGGGCTTTTGGGCCTTTCACGTTGACACACTATTTTTCTCAATAACACTTGGAGCAATTTTTTTATTTATTTTTGCCAGGGCAGCTAAGAATTTCTCAATGGAAAAACCCACAAAACTTCAATCGTTTGTGGAGATGCTGGTAGATTTCATAGATAACACTGTTAAGGGAACCTTTAAGTCTGCAAAAAATACACTCGTTGCCCCAATGGCACTAACTATATTTGTGTGGGTGCTTTTGATGAATTTAATGGACCTTGTTCCTGTAGATTTAATTCCATATCCAGCTGAACTTTTAGGAGTCCCATATTTAAAAGTTGTTCCTACAACAGACATTAACTTAACAGCAGCATTAGCCTTATCAGTCTTTGGTTTATATTTATTTTTTAGCATCAGATCTAAGGGGTTTATCGGATTTATAAAATCAATAACTTTACACCCATTTGGGCCTTGGATGCTGCCAGCAAACCTTTTCGTTGAATTGGTAGATATGCTGGCAAAACCACTTTCACTTGCTTTACGGCTTTATGGAAACCTTTATGCAGGTGAAATGATATTTTTATTAATAGCAGGCATGGTTGCTTGGCAACTTACATTTTCTGGCATTATGGTCGGGATATTAGGGACAATGCTTAGCTTAGCTTGGGCTATATTTCATATTTTGATTGTTGTATTACAAGCATTTATATTTATGATGCTAACAACAGTCTATATGAATATGGCTCACGAAAAATTTGAACAACATTAAGGAGGTTGTAATTATGGAGATAGCATTAGGATTAAAATACGTCGGTGCTGGATTGATGTTTGGTTTAGCTGCAATTGGAGCAGGAGTAGGTGCAGGAGTTTTAAGCTCAAAGCTTATTGAGTCTATTGCAAGACAACCAGAACTAGAAGACCAACTAAGGCCAACATACTTTTTAGGTATTGGTCTTGTTGACGCTGTACCGATGATATCCGTTGGTTTAGCTTTTTACTTATTATTTGTTGCATAGAAAATGAATTTAAACGCGACTCTTTTAGGACAAATGATAGCCTTTGGGCTGTTTGTTTGGTTTTGTTGGAAATTTGTTTGGCCACCCCTTCTTGCTGCCATGGAAGAAAGGGCAAAAAAAATAGAGCAAGGACTGAAGGATTCTGAAGCAAGCGCAATAAAAATTGTTGAGGCTGAAGAAGAGAGCAAGAAAATGCTTACCAAAGCTAAAGCAGAAGCTAAACAAATAATGGACAATGCAAAAACCCAATCCGAGAAGATAGTAGAGGAATCAAAAAGTAAAGCTACAGAAGAAAAAGAAAGGATTGTTAGTTCAGCTCAAGCAGAAATAGAAAAAGAAGTGGTTAATGCAAAAAAATCACTCGAAAAAGATTTTTCTACAAACGTAATGTCGGCGGTTAAGAGGATAGTTTCAAAAGAAGTTTCTTCTACAGACCACGAGGAAACTATTGACAAGAGTCTTAATGAGTTTAGAAAATGAATAAGTTATTAGAGGTCTATTCGAAAGGCTTTTTTAATACTCTCAAAGAGGAAGAGGTAGAAGTTGCAACCATACGAGCTCAAGACATTGTAGAAAATTACTCTCAAAAAGATCTTCGTGATTTTTTTAAAAACAAAACAATCAGAAAAGAAGACAAACTTAATCTTGCATTGGAGTTAGTTGGCGAAAGCAGCCTAAAAGGGCTAGCAAACTCGCTAAGCCAGAATAATCGCTTTGAACTTATGCCAGAAATATTTAAACACTTCATTGATTATGCCTCTATAAGGCAAAATAAAATTCCAGTTAAAGTTACAACAAATAAAGAGCCAAACGAAGAAATGAAAAATAATATAAGTGCCTTTGTTAAAGTAAATTTAGGCGCTTCTACACCTATAAAATACGAGGTTAGCAAATCCTTGATAGGGGGCATTATTTTAAAACACAAAGACAACGAAATTGATTTAAGTATTGATAACAAGCTTAATGGGCTTAAGGAAGCCTTAATTAACTAGGAGAAAAAATGACTACGAAAATAAATCCATCAGAAATATCAAGCATCATAAAAAAGAAGATTGATGACTATAAAGGAGCAGCCACAGAAGCCAATGTTGGAGAAGTGCTCTCTACTGCAGACGGGATTGTTCAGATTTATGGCCTGGAAGATGCGATGTACGGAGAGCTATTAGACTTCGGTGAAGGAACATACGGGCTCGCATTAAACCTGGAAACAGATTCTGTTGGGGCTGTGGTATTAGGTGACTCTGGTCATATAAAAGAAGGCCAAAAAGTTAAAACTACTGGAAGAATACTGGAGGTTCCAGTTGGAGAAGGTTTAAAAGGAAGAGTTCTGGATGCATTAGGCAGGCCATTGGATGGAAAAGGCGAAATTAAATCACAACATAATGCCCCTATTGAGGTTGTAGCTCCCGGAGTAATTGATAGACAATCAGTAGACCAACCAGTACAAACAGGAATAAAGTCAATTGATGTAATGGTTCCTATTGGAAGAGGACAAAGAGAACTAATAATCGGAGACAGACAGACAGGAAAAACAGCAATTGCTGTAGACACTATCGTTCATCAAAAAAATTCTGGCATAACATGTGTTTATGTAGCTATAGGCCAAAAACAATCAACAGTTGCAACAGTAGTTAGGCAGCTAGAAGAAGCCGATGCACTTAAAAACACAATAGTTGTTGCAGCAACAGCAGCAGAAAGCGCATCATTACAATTTCTTGCACCATATTCCGGATGCACGATGGGGGAATACTTTAGAGATATTGGTGAAGACGCTTTAATTATTTACGATGATTTATCAAAACATGCGATAGCCTATAGACAAATTTCCCTGTTGCTTAAAAGACCGCCTGGAAGAGAAGCTTTCCCTGGAGATATTTTCTATCTACACTCAAGGCTTTTAGAAAGAGCGTCTAGAGTAAATGCTGATTATGTAGAAAGAGTGACGGATGGAAAAGTTAAGGGTAAAACAGGCTCACTAACTGCACTCCCCATAATTGAAACTCAAGCAAGTGACGTTTCGGCCTTTATCCCAACAAATGTTATCTCAATTACAGACGGACAAATTTTCTTAGAAACAGACTTATTTAATTCAGGAATTAGGCCTGCTATTAATCCTGGTATTTCAGTCTCAAGGGTTGGCGGAGCAGCGCAAACCAAAATAATGAAAAAGCTTGGTGGCGGAGTCAAATTAGCGCTTGCCCAGTTTAGAGAATTAGAATCTTTTTCACAATTTGCATCAGATTTGGACGATGCTACAAGAGAACAGCTCGAAAATGGCCAAAGAATAACAGAGCTGCTAAAGCAGAAGCAGTTCTCTCCACGATCGGTCGCTTGTGTTTCTATCGTTTTGTATGCAATTGAAAACAAATACTTAACCAATATTGACAAAGAAAAGATGCAGTCTTTTGAAGACAACCTTAGAACCTATTTCAAGTCAAAGCACAAAGATGTTTGGGAAGAGGTTAATGAAACTGGCGACTGGAACGATGACTTAGACAAAAAATATAAAGCAATACTTGATGGTTTTGTAAAAGAAGGATCTTGGTAGATGGCGCAAACTAAAGAAATAAGGAAAAAAATTGGTAGCGTGCAGAATACGATGAAAATAACTTCTGCTATGGAGCTTGTTGCATCAAGCAAAATGAAAAAAACTCAAGATGCTATGAAGAAAGGCAAACCTTACTCTAAAAAAATTGTTGAATTGATTAATAATCTAGCTGGAGCAAGCTCGGAATATA
>MDTB01234530.1_pt1 | contig 11433 bp, 12 predicted proteins | sample 811161 | NCBI WGS metagenome assembly MDTB01 (sample SAMN05326650, study PRJNA326480) | marine metagenome | isolation source: seawater | place: Mediterranean Sea | collected 2009
TGATGCACTTGATAAGACCAAACAGCAGGTAAGTGAGGCTGTAAACAGGCTTCTGGAAAAGGGTTTACTTAAATCAACAGAAGGTATGAGGTTGATATGTTGTCTTACACAGTAATGCTTATTGACCTTGTTGACTTCCCTTACTTCAGTCAACGCGGTCAACATAGTCAACAACCATGTGCAGATAGATCAGCGGGCAAAATTTCTGTCACCCCCCCCTGCAAACCCTAAGACCCTAGAAACAAATCGTGCCTCGCGCGTACCCGCGATGGATTGCGTTTGGGAGAACCTAGCGTTGCCAGTAAGCGACCCCCGCTGCATCAACCAAGAAAGCAATTACCAGAAGCAGGATCAAAACTACTGTGTTCCTCGTTACTCTTTGCGATCTAGCAGCGTTCAAATTTTGTTGCATTTGAAGCAGTACTTTATCAGAGGGGCTACCACCGCTCGCGCTTTCCCAAATCCTATTAACAAGCTTTTCGTGTTCATCGAGCGGTTTTCTACTCTCTTTGTCAAAAAGCCAATACAGGACGATAACTCCAAAACCATAGGCGAGAGCCTCAAACATTTAGTTTTCCTCCATGATTAATTCTGATTACAGAATTACCAATCTAGATACTTCAAGCAATCCCTGTCTTGCAGGTAATTCGGACCCTTTAGTGCTTTCACTGACAGAATTTCCACAACTCCTAGGGTGCAAAGCTCCCTACTTTTCTAGCCTCATAAACGAATTTATGATTATATTATCAATATACTATGGAGCAAAGTTGCCTCGTGATTTATTCGAGTAAGGAAATAGCATTAGCTGCTGCTGTACCTGATAATTTGCAGTTTATGCAGGATATTCGGCGGCATAATTTGCCAATTCATGCAAAGAAGTTCAACGGTGCTAATCGGTACGACCTGACAAGCTTTGTAGTGGCAATGATTGTGGGTGAATTAAGGGAATACGGTATCAGTCTAGCTAGCTGTGGACGCCTTCTCAGCCGAATTGATCTGGATGACTTATCCTACAAGACTGAACAGCTTCAGCTTGAAGAGATTAACGAGCTAATTGTCTTAATTCCCCAGCGTGACGATTATGATGAAGGGTTTCCAACCAGCGTAGTTAGCTGGGATGATGTTCGGTATTTTGGTCGCGATGAGTACATCAATTTCATTCCTGTTGCGATTGGCGATTTTCTCAAATCAAAACTGCGAGGTGAATGGTGATACTTATCTGTTTAATTGGAAAATTGGTTCGCCTGTGCTTGCAATACCCAGCTTCTTGGCTCAGCGCTGTCATCCACCAAGGTGATGGGGACCTGAATCAGGAACTCGCTTCAGATTAACGATTAAGGTAAACCCCGTCGCCTCGCTTGCCCACTAGCGCGCCATCTTGCATCATAACCTTGCCGCGCAACAGCACCGTTACTGGCCAGCCGCGCAGGGTGCGTCCCTCATAGGGGGTATAATCGGCGCCATCGTGTAAATCGGCATGGTGCACGGTGCGCTCAAGATCAGGATCCCAGATTGCCAGATCGGCATCGGATCCGATAGCAATGGTGCCCTTGCGGGGATAGAGGCCGTAGGTTTTGGCGTGATTTGTTGCGGTAAGGGCAACAAAGCGGTTGATATCAATGCGCCCAGTGTTCACTCCCTCCGAAAACAGGATCGGCAGACGCGTCTCAACGCCCGGAATGCCGTTAGGGATGAAGCGGAAGTTCTTAGCGCCCTTCGGATTGAGTTTACCCTGCGGGCTATCGTAGCGAAACGGGCAGTGATCGGAGGAGAAGAGATCAAACGTTCCATCCATCAGCCCCTGCCAGCACGCCCGCTGCTCGGTGGTATCGCGGGGGGGTGGTGAGCATACAAATTTTGCTCCTTCCCAATCCATGCCGTCCAAATCATTAGCGGTCAGCATTAGATATTGGGGGCAGGTTTCAGCGGTAACCTTAAGCCCTCTGCCGCGGGCCCGCCGGATCTCTTCGGCAGCCGCGCCGTTTGAGACATGTACGATGACGATTGGCAGATCGACGACCTCCGCCAGTGAAAGCGCCCGATGCGTCGCCTCCCGCTCAACAGCGATGGGCCGCGTAGTGGCATGGGCGTGGGGGGTTACGCGGCTCTCGGCCTCGTGGCGATCAACGAGATAGCGGATGGCATCTTCGTTTTCGCAATGCACCATCATTGTGGCGCCATGCTGGCGTGCCACATCAAAGGCCGCCAGTAACTCGCTATCGTTCAGGCGCAGCGCTTCATAGGTCATGAACACCTTGATCGAAGTATAACCCTCTGCAATCAGCGCTGGCAGATCTTGGCCAAGGGTTTGAGCGTCTGGGTTGGAAATGATCAGGTGAAACGCTATGTCGGTATAGCATTGGCCTTCAGCGAGCCCGTGATAGGCATTAAGTACCCCGCGCAGGTTGTCGTTGCGTTCCTGTAAACAAAACGGCATGACCGTGGTGTTGCCGCCGCATAGCGCGGAGCGAGTGCCGGTTTCAAAATCATCAGCCATCACGATGCCCTCGCCCGAAGGCTGACTCAGATGAACATGGCTGTCGATCCCGCCAGGCAAAACTAGCTTCCCGGTGGCATCGATCACCTCGGCGCCGGTACGATCAAGATCGCGCCCGATGGATACGATCTGGCCGTCTTTGATCCCGATATCGGCAAACATGGAGTCTGCGGCGGTGCAGATTTTTCCCCCAAAAATGACAAGGTGATGTGACATGACAAGGTAACTTTCTTCTAAGAAGGTAGAGCGTAATCGTTTGAACACCAAATGGTATACATAGAAAATACTAAAGCCCACCGTCGTTCTGCGAAGTTGTCATCATCCTCTAAGTGGATCATTTTCAACTTACGTACTCAAAGCTTATATTTTGCGCGCCTTCCCATAATACTGTATTACCCAGCTTCATAAGATTTTCCAGGCCAGAAGTTAGTGTTATAAAATGGTTTCCCGCAAGCTGGCCCATCTTCGATGAGAAGTCGACGCCACCATATGCTAATAGGATTTCAGTTTCACTAATTCCTCCAGGATATAAAATCACTTGACCCGGAGCCGGATGACTAGTGTGATTTTCATAAGTCACACCAAAATTCATATCACCAAGAGGAATCCAAACGCCTTCGCCAGACCAACGAACGTGTACCAACTGTCCTTTAAATGGCATTAATTTCTTGAAGGCGGCACATGTGTTAGGAGCTAAGTCAACTTCTAACTTACCGTCAAATGAGAACTGGCCAGCGGTTACTTTTAGGTTTGTCATTTATTTTCCTTTCTATCCACTAATTGAACCTTTTGATCGAAAAAATGTCTAAATCTTGTCGTAACTTTCCACTAACTGCGATTTTTGCAACTTCTTTTCCCATTATTGGTCCTAAAGTATAACCATTAGCCGTAGCGGCGATCATTAGCCCCTCAAAGCCTGGTATTTGACCAATTAACGGTGCTCCATCTATATCAATATTCATAGCGCCCCATGTTCTGAGAATGTCAATGTCGCCAATTCTTGGTATAGTCTTTCCGGCCACCCAAAGATTTCCCTCAATACTATCGGGCAAAGTAATCGAATGACCCTTACGTGACAAACCTGCTGGCCAAGCTCCACCAATTATAATGGATCCAGAGTTAGACTGTTTTAAAGTAAGATGCCTGCCAGAATGATACATTAGACAATTTACAAGTTTTGGAGCTGGTGTAGTAACGATCATTTGCAAAGGCGCTCCATTAACTGGAACACTTATTCCCAGCATATCAAACAAGGCAGCCGTCCAGCCACCAGCAGCTATAATTAGCTTTTTTGTGGTTAATTTTCCCCTATTTGTTAGGATCTCATAGCCCCCAGAGATTCTGTTCAATCCCACTACTTCGGTCAATTCTTCAATAATAGCTCCCTGCTTCTTAGCTTCGCGAGCAAATATTGGGGTGGCTACGAGCGGATTAATTTTACCTTCTTTCGAGCACCATGAACCTGCAATCACCGTATCGGATATCTCTGGTACAATCTTACTAATGCTTTCTTTATCTACTAGCTCAGTTTCTATACCAACCCTTGCTTCTGCCGCGATTTTTTTTTTCTAAAAACCTAACTTCGTCTTCTTTTTCGGCCACCATTAAGCCGCCATTAAGTTCTATTTCAAAATCTGCGTTAAATTTTTGCTCAAGGGACTTCCATAATTCAATAGACTCCTGCTGGAAAGGTAATGTTTGAAGCTGTACCTCTCCGTCACCTACTGCCTTTGCGCCAAAATCCCATGATAATAATTGTGCGTGAAGGCTACCTGCATTGCCGCCAGATGCCTCAGAGTTAATTCTACCTCTTTCTATACAAATTACTGAGGCACCCGCTTTGGAAGCATAAAACGAGGCTGCAATTCCAGTTATTCCCCCGCCAAGTACAACTACATCAGCTGAGGAATGCGAAAATGGTTCTTTTGAAAGCTTCTGAGGCCTAGATGCCAAGCTCGCTTTTTTATGACCTTTCCATTCAGGCTTTTCACGCCAAATTGAACTAGCTTTGATTACTTTTGCGGGAATTTGTGGCGCAAATAATCCATCATCTTTTATTTCAATTTTTTTTGATTTTAGAAGCTTTAGTGCCTTAGGTATGCAGTACCTCCCTTGACATCTTCCCATGGCCAATCTGGTTTCGCGCTTAATTGATGCTAGATCACTTGCACCCTTTTTAACTATCTCTTCGATTTTCTTCTTTGAAACTTGTTCACATCGACATACTGTCAAATCTTCGCCAGTTTCCATTCCATCTCGACTGCGATATATATCCCATAAAGCAGTTTGAAAACCGGTCGCCCACTTTGCTCTTCTTTGGACTTTCTTGGTTTTTGATTGGTGATTTATTGGAAACAAGGCCTGTATTGCACCGAGGGCAGCAATTTTTCCTTGAGCAGTTGCTAAAACTGCTCCGACCATACCACCTGCATCGCCTGCAATCCACAAATTTGCTACATTTGTAGAACAATCTTCATTACGGATAGGAATGATTTGCTTTGTATTTTGATCTATTTTTACTTTTACACCCAGCAACCTTGGTAATTCTGCTTGAGGAGCGAATCCTTCCCCCGCCATTAAAAAATCGCAGGATATCTTTCGTTTTTCATTTGTCTTAATATTTGAAAGCATCACGCCTTCTACTTTTTTATCGCCAAAAATAGACGTGACTTCCCACCCGTACATAACTGGAATTCTTGATTTCAGCATAGACCAACGATATTTAGCGCCATTAAACACTAAACTGGGTGAATAAAAAGCCGCCTTAAATAAAGGTAAATGTATGCGCACATCAGCTTTTTCCGCCAAGATAACGTCTGTATGATCCAGTTGTACAAGTTCATGTGCTAATTGGAGCCCTAATGGACCATTACCGGCTATTAAGATCTTACCTCGTGGGGCTACTCCGTATCGCCTTGCCATGGTCTGTCCAGCTCCGATTGTCATAACTCCAGGTAAAGTCCAACCGGGTACAATTTTTGGAACTTCGAATGCGCCAGTGCAAATAATTATCGAACGTGATCTCAGACAAATTTGTTGACGTTCAGATACAGATCTGATTTCAAAATTTTCTGCTTCTTTCCTAGCGTACCAAACCGTTTGACCAGTATAGATATGAACACCGAGTTGTTCTGCTTTTTGTCTTAAATCTTTCCCTTCTCGATGCTGGCGATCTGATTTACTAAAACCACGAAATCCAGGGCTTCTGGGTTTAAAGTATTGTCCACCGGCATCTTTCCTTTCATCTATAACAATGACCTCAGCGCCGTATTGTTTAGCGGTAATGGCCGCGCTAAGTCCAGCAGGACCTGATCCTATAACTATTATATCTGCATTCTCGTGAATTCGTTCAATCTTTGCAGCACTGAAGGGTGATAGATTTAATCGGGTGTCGCTTTCTTTTTCAATAACATCGCCTGATTTCAAGGTTTGCATGCAAGCTTTCAAGCCCTGTTTACCGTTTATTGTGACCAGGCACTCGTTACAGACCCCCATCCCGCAATATACGCCTCGACTTTTTCCGTTACGTCTTTCACCTAATATACCTTCGTTACAATTTAAAAGGGCAGCAGCGACGCTGTCACCCTCGTTGCCAGTAAAATTTTTTCCTTCAAAAATGAAATTTAATGATTGCATTTTGTCACCGATCGCTCAAAACGCCTGCTAATCTCAAAGCGTTATCGAGCTTGGGAAGGTCATCAATCGGCAACGGTAATCTTGGTGACCTAGGAAGCCCGACTGGCTTATCAATTTTATTCAGCGCAGCTTTTGTGGCTGAAACATAGCGATGACCACCGACCAACCTAATTATTGGCAATATTTTTGTATAAATTTTGCGTGCTTCAGCGAGGTTTTGCTGATCATATGTCATAGTAAAAAGCTGTTGGAATTCTTTGGGCATAATATTTGAACCAACAGCGACCCAACCAGTAGCTCCAGATAAAAAGCTTTCGTATCCCATTATACCGCCGAACACTTGCATTCGGCCCTCACAGTATTCCAGAATATCTCTTACGCGGGTTACGTCCATTGTTGATTCTTTGATATAATCAATATTTTCTAATTGGGAGAGTTCAGCCACAAGGTCTGGTGTTAAATCTACATTCGCTGTTGCTGGATTATTATAAAGCATGATAGGTTTGCTTGCATTTTGGCTAACTCGCTCGAAATGTTTTACAATTTCTGACCTTGTTGGAGTCGAGTAAAAAGGCGGAATTATCATAGTCCCATCAGCGCCTAAATTTTCTGCCATTTGTACATTGTCAATGACTTCTTCCGTACTTTCAGCTCCAGCGCCCACTAGGACAGGGACCCTACCATCAACAGAATTTATTACACACTCAGCAACTTTTGCTTTTTCTGCAAATGACATGGAAAGAAATTCGCCAGTCGATCCTAGTGGTATTAATCCATTTATTCCCTGTCGCACTTGCCAATCCGTGAAATTGGACTGAGCCTCTAAATCAAGTCCGCCATCCGCATCAAAAGCCGTTACCATTACGGTAAATGTACCACGAATAAGTTTTGTCATATTGAGTCTCCTTTAAAAGCAAGAGTTTCTCTCGGGTTTATTTTGATTAGTTGTTCAAACAAAGATTCATCAATTCCTAATCGCTTGAATAACTCTGGCCCGTTGCGAAGTATGTGCCCGTATCCGTGCCCCCCAAACGACCGCATCCTAGTTTTGGTGCAAATATCGTGGGACACTAGAATTTGATTTTCGTAGCCTAAATCTGCAAATGCATTAATTTGCTTTAAACGTGCAAAATCATTTGGTAGCTCAACGTTTCCCATCCAATAATATGATTGCTCAATTCCAAAGAAATCCCATTCTGCGTTAATGCCTAATTCTAACAATTGCCTTATTCCATTTCCGTCTGGGTACGTCCGATCCATATGGCAAAGAATTACTCGATCAGGATTAATGCCAGTTGGCTCTATAATTTTTAATATTTCGAAGCATGCATCTTTGGATCGACCAGGATGAATTGAAAGTGCTACTCCAGTTTTATAAGCAGCAGAAGCGGCTGCAAAAAGTGCTTTCTTTTCAAAAGTGGTAATGGGCCAAGAACAACCAATTTCACCAATTATGCCTGCCTTAATTGACGTTCCTTCTATTCCTAAATTTACTTCACTTATGAAACGTTCAGTTAATGAAGCAATATCCATTTCAAGAAACTCTTGTGGTAAATAATGCTCTGTATATGAGCCTGCAGCGGCAACTATATGGACCCCAGATAGTTTTGATATTTGCAATAATTTCAAAGGAGATCGGTTGAGACCAAAAACAGATTGGTCAACTATAAGCGATCCACCATCGCTCGAAAAATAACGCAGTTCGTCAGCTGCAGTGGTTATATCTTCTTGAAAAGAGTTTGAAGGATCTTGATTTGAAAGGTAGTCGATTTGCCATCTTTGATTCATGGAGATGATCGTTTTGGACTGATTTCTCTTTTCCGGTAATGTTATATCAAAGATAATATGTTCATGGATCATACTATTTCCGATGCTTCGAGGATTAATATCACCGCGAACTGTGCGAATTATTCCCATTTTTAATGCTGGAGGATTTTTGAAAGAAATAGGCGAGTATGCTCACTTTTGGGCGCCTCAAAAAAATCTCGCGGCTCAGCATCTTCAACTATTTTTGCATCGTGCATTAAGATAACTCTATCAGCAGCTGCTCTGGCAAATCCCATTTCATGGGTTACAACTATCATAGTCATCCCAGCTTTTGACAGATCGATCATAACGTCTAAAACTTCTGATATCATTTCTGGATCAAGGGCAGAGGTTGGCTCATCGAACAGCATAAGTTTCGGTTTCATGGCTAAAGCTCTTGCAATTGCGATCCTTTGCTGTTGACCACCGGATAATTGTCTCGGGTAAGCATTTTTTTTATCCGGCAAACCAACTCTTTCTAAAAGTTGTAAAGCTTCGCGTTCAACTTCCGCTTTATTTCTTTTAAGAATTTTTATGGGAGCCATCATTATATTCTCTAAAACACTTACATGAGGAAACAGATTGAAGTTTTGAAAGACCATACCGATATCACGTTGCTGTATGGCAACTGCAGAATCTTTAAGCGGGACAAGTTTTCCCTTCACATCTTTAAAACCCATCAAATGCCCGGCGGCATAAATTTTTCCATCATCAATAGTTTCTAACTGATCAATACACCTCAATAAGGTACTTTTACCACTTCCTGAGCGACCGCATATAACGACAACGTCACCTTTCTGGACTTTTAGATTAATGCCGTTGAGAACAACGTTATTTCCAAAAGCCTTTTTCACATTATTGATTGAAACAACAGGAGCCTCATCTTCCATGATAACATTTTTATCCTTGCGCTAATTTTGTTTGATTTTCTCGTATGGCGGCCTGATCACAAGCGTTGCCAAAGTGATTATCGAGAGACACTAACCCTTTCTTACGCTTCATCAGCCCCAAAAGGCTTCTCGTAATGTGCTTCTATGCGAGACTGAATGAGCCCCCAAATTGAAACTAGTAGCAGATACCATAATGCTGCTATACAGTAGGCCTCCAACACTCGAAATTGTATTTGAGCGATCATCTGAGCGCTCCTCATCAGCTCTTGCATTGAAATAACGGAGCATAGCGAAGTTGTCTTAAGCATTCCATTAAACTGGTTTCCCAAGGGGGGGATTATAGTGCGGGTCGCCTGTGGTAAAATAACCAACCACATGCGTTCTCGCCAATTCATACCGACCGCCCGAGATGCATCTTCTTGGCCTTTATCCACCGACATAATTCCTGCACGAATTATCTCAGCGAGGTACGCACCTTCGTTTAATGCCAATCCAATAATACAAGACTCAACTACAGTAAACCGAATTCCTAATTGTGGTAGACCAGTGTAAATTATAACTAATTGAATTAAAATTGGCGTACCTCGGAAAAGCCAGATATAAAATTCAGCAATAGAACACACTACTCTATTACCGTACATCTTCATTAAAGCGGCGAGTACTCCCAACCCTAGACCAATAATCATAGAGACTATGCTCAACCAAATAGTGGCCCAAACACCTCGAAGCATCAGTCCATTTATCATGTAATCAAAAAAGTATGGCCAGCTCCAGCTCACTTAAAAATCCCCTATTTTTCATTTACCATTCAAGGCTTCATATTTCGGAGGTAATTCCCAACCTCAAACGGTGTCTGAGGCTGGGGTATAGTTGCTTTGAGTAGATATAGCATACCGATTATTCTGGATTGTAATAAACAGCGATATCTCCAGTATACTCATCCCAGAATTGAATTTGAGTTGCACCGTAAGAACTCATAAGCTCGTTATAAGTGCCATCCTCGACCATATCTCTCAGAACATTAGCAACAGCGTGTGACAGGCGTTGCCCCGTTTTTCCATCGAAGCCAAAAGACGATGGAAGCCCCGGATTCAATCCTGAAGCGCCTACATCAAACGATCCCCGTTCAGCATAATAGGCAGCTACAGCATCTGGTCCGAAAACAGCTTTAACTTGCCCAGCTCCTAACGCTGCAAATGCTTCTGCAAAAGTATTGAATGCCTTGATATCCATTGACTTCATGCCTTTAGCAACTTGCTCATCGTTAATAGTACGGATTAGATTATCTGCAAAACCAGCTATTTCAGTTGCAACAGGCTCACCTGCCAAGCTTTCATAACCAGTCACTCCCATTGGGTTACCTTTTTCTACAACTAATGCGAGAGCATTAACCACATATGGCACCATACGCATGATTTGCGCCCTCTCAGGCTTATAGTACATTCCTGTGTTGACCATATCCCATCGTTTAGTTGCTAACCCAGGTATCTGTACTGCGAATTCAACATTCATATAAGCCGGTTCCAGACAAAGGCGTTTGGCGATTTCGTTTCCAAGATCTGGATGGAGTCCCTGTAATTTGCCAGTATCATCAATGTACTGCCGCGGTGGAATAGTTGCGTTAATTGACATTGTAAGCTTACCTGGCTCTATAGTAGGTAAATTTTCTGGGCAATCTGCCGCTAATGAAGCACTAGCCGCAAAAATACCGCCAAGAACTACAATGTTGTATAAGGTTTTCATTTGTTTGATCCTTTTTCAGTTAAAGTTAATGTTTAATTATGAAGGCTCGTAGGTTTCAAAGTCTGCTCACCGGTGCACCAGCGCTCAATAATTTTTTTTGTGACTGCCACCATATTGCTGAAGTCATCAATGTCGATCCATTCGTCCACATGGTTATTTTGCGCTAGGTTGCCGCCTAAACAACCCAGCCCTAAGCAGGGAATATCGGCCTCGACGATCGGGTTTTTAATATCCGACGAAGTATGCATTGGATTTACGTAAGGTTCCCTCAGAGTAACTTTTCTAACAGATTCCGATACCGCTTTATAGAACGGAGATGACATATCAACTTCGCCTCCTGTAACGCCTGACAACCAAGTTAATTTTGGGGGATTTTGGCTCAACCAGCGATCAGCTTTAGAAACCTTTCTTACAGCATCTGTAATTTCGTTAATTGTATCTTCAATTGTTTCATTTGGTGGAAATGAAACTGCTCCTCCAAGTGTACAAAATTGATTTATCCTCGATAATTTATCTTCTTCATTTGAAATTATTCTGGAAATGTGTATGTTGGTAGATCGTCCAACTTCATCATTAATTGCTTGATGAAAAATTCTGTTGTTTCGCGAATTATTTAGTTGTGACAGTGCATCTATATAGAGATAAGCTTTTTCTATAGGATTTACAGCAAGATGCGAAAATGCTGTGTGACCTGGCTCTGTAGTTTCAGGATGCCGACCACATATGTCAAGCGTGAACTCCAATTGCCCTGATGCAATAGCTTTTATTTCATTCAGTCCGTTCCCGGATTCCGCAGGGTGCAAGTAAAGCGAAGCGTCAGCGCTCATACCATCGTGTAACAGTGCAGAAACACCCCTCGCA
>MDTB01224357.1_pt1 | contig 11431 bp, 7 predicted proteins | sample 811161 | NCBI WGS metagenome assembly MDTB01 (sample SAMN05326650, study PRJNA326480) | marine metagenome | isolation source: seawater | place: Mediterranean Sea | collected 2009
AAATAAAGGTGTTATTATACTAACATGATGAATCACAAACGCATAGGCTTTGCATGTAAATACATGCATCCAGATCAAACACAGAAAAAGAAACTTCTCGAGGAAATACAGCGACCGCTAAATACTCGTAGCACAACAGTACAATGGCTCAATAGGCAGACACGTGATGTTGCTGAAGAACGCTTATGGGAACTAATGGTTCACAACATTGCGTCATACAAGAGGTTGATTGAATATGTTGGAAGCCTTCCTCCAGAACTTCGTATGGTCAGATTGGGTAGCGATGTCCTTCCTGTTTATACCGAGCCTACTTGGTGTTATTATTGGCGCAAGCCCGATGTTATTGCGTATTGCGAAAGAGAGTTTGCCAAGGTCGGTGAAACAGCAAGAACCCTCGATGTCCGATTATCGATGCACCCAGGCCAATTTACTGTACTTGCAAGCGACAACCCAGAGATTGTCGAAAGATCTATAGAGGAGTTTGAATATCATGTTAATTGCATCAGATGGATGGGCTATGGCCAATCGTTCCAAGACTTTAAATGCAACGTCCATATATCCGGTAGGCAAGGTCCAGCCGGTATCAAACACGCAGTCAACAACAGACTTTCTCCAGAAGCGAGAAACACGATTACGATCGAAAATGACGAAAACAAATGGGGTCTCGATTCAAGCATCGAGCTCGTCGACACCTGCGCATTGGTACTCGACATACACCATCACTGGTGCCGTGAAGGTGAATATATACGTGCCACCGACGATAGATTTAATCGCGTGATAGATTCGTGGCGTGGTGTGCGTCCTGTGATACATTATTCATACAGTAGAAACGAACACTTGCCAGATGGCTACAATCATATAGGTATGCCCGACATGACTACATTAATAGAGTCAGGCTACAAGAAAGCAAAATTACGTGCTCACAGCGATTACTATCCAAACAATGCTGTAAATGACTGGGCATTGTCGTTTTTGCCATATGCAGATATTATGTGCGAAAGCAAGTGTAAAAACCTTGCAAGTATAAATTTATATAAATACTATATAGGAGACAAACATGAAAACAAAAGGCATAAAAAAGAACTTGTCCTTGGATAAAATTAAAGGGATCCGTATTGATACAGGGCCTGTAACATATGTCCCTGTTGTAAAAGAATATAAATTTCCAACGCCTGAAAAATCTATAAAAGCTAAAGATAATATTAAAAAAGACGGCTGGAAATATTAGGAGTTAAAATGAAAAATTGGATCAAATCAAGAATTGAGGAACGCACATCAATGGATGGTGCTGTTCTAATAGGATTAGGACTAATTGTATTGATTGCAGGACCTTTTGCTAAACTAGCTGCTTATGCAGCAATAGCATATGGTGCATGGACTATTTGGAAAAAAGACTAAAGTTTACTTATATCTAAACCACTACTGGCTGGTAAATCCCAGATGTGTTTTCTTGTGACTCCCATCTTTTGAGCAAACTTTTTACTATCGCAACTACCACATACATGAAAATAATTATTGTTTATCCTATTAGGATCCATACTACTTCGTAGTCTTTCAAATTCTGTATTACAATTATCACAGCGTAAAACTAACATAGTGCGGTTGCGAGTATATTCGTGCTTGACTCCGCATTTACTATGTCTAGTGTATCGCTTTGCTACCAAAAATTCTTTTATATACATAACTATATTTACATTAAGTTTATAAAAAGCAACGATAAATACATTTATAAAGGAGCCAAAATGACTGTTTGCACACTGACTGACGCCGCAAAAACACAGATAGATACTATCTGTACAGAAAATAATGCTATTGCAGTAACATTAAATATGAAGGGTGGAGGATGTGCCGGCTTTGAATACGACTGGGGTACTATTAGCGATGCACGAGATATACAAGACGGTGATGAGATTATACCAACAGACGAAGGCTTTAGTTTAATTATAGGTTCACACAGCATTATGTTTATGATAGGAACTGTGGTAGACTACAAAAAAGATATTATAGGTTCGATGTTTGATATTACAAATCCTAATGCACAGAGTAGTTGCGGGTGTGGTGTAAGTGTTAACTTCGATATAGACAAATTACAAATACCGCTTGAGATGGAGCAATAAATGGCAAAACAAGATATTAATATTGGTGTAGAGGGTAATGATGGTACTGGCGATAGTATTAGAGAATCGTTTCGTAAAACCAATGAAAACTTTCAAGAACTGTATGCAGTTTTTGGAGTTGGTGGACAAATTACATTTACAACGCTAAGTGACACACCAGATGAACTTACACCTAACACAATACCATTAGTAAATGATGCAGGGACATTAATTAATTTAGTTACACTAGCATCAAATAGTGCATTGGGTGGAGGAGCAACAGATACAATTACATTTAGTTATGATACAGCAGGCAAACTAATTATTTCTAGCTCGTTTACAAAAATGAGTGATGACCTAAGTCCTACTCTAGGTGGCCCATTAGATGCAGGTGGTTTTGGTATTGCAAACGTTGGCATAAGCACAGCAGAAGCAGAACGTCTTAACACTACACACGATAATCTATCAGGACTTACAATTGACGATTTAGTAATTACCAAAGGATATGCAGACCAAAGATACATAACATCTGGATTGCCATTACGAGTAGCAAATGAACCAGCCGGTAAATTGCATTACACTTGGGAAATTAGTCAATATGTAAATGATAGTATAGAAATTATAAGCCATTACAATGTAGCTCAGGGCTTAGTAGCAGGTGGCCATGGTTTAGAAAGTGGGCAAAACGGAACTGCTGTTGTGTTTAATGCTGAAGATACTGATCCCAATAACTTAGTATCAGGCACAACATATTATCTAAGAGTTGTTACACCCACAAGAATATACTTGTATACAGAAGCAAATAAAGCATATGCAACGACAGACGTACAAGCAGATGCAGATACATTTAAAATTAACCCTTCAGGTACTATTGCAACAGATGACACGCATACAATAGTAGATGCAGCATTAGATATTACACTAGCAGGCAACTTCTTATCTGATACTAGTATGCCAAGGAATTCTACTGTACGTAGACAAGGTGATACAATGACAGGTGAGTTGTATCTAAATGATCACCCAGGCGAACTAGCAGGAGAAGGCGCACCTAATGGTCCTGAAGATTTACAAGCTGCAACAAAATACTATGTAGACAACACTGCATACAGTTCACCAGAAGTATTATTTGTTAGCACACAAGGCAACGACTTAATGAGTGGTGTGCCAGCAGGTAAAGAAGGTACATCATTAACATATGCATTTAGAACAATTAATAAAGCAGCCGAACGTGCTGAAGAATTAGTAAGAAGTGCTCGAAAAGAGCCGGGCAACTACATGCAAACACTAACACACTCTGGTTTTACAAAAGATAGTGTTGTTATAAATTCTGACGTAGATGTACCTGTTTACGAACAAGCAAGGAATCTCTTAGATAGGAACACAGATTACATTGCTGCAGAAGTAGTTGGTTTTATTAATAAAACTTTTCCTGACTTTGCTTATAATTCTGCAACATGTGCTAGAGATACAAAGTTAATAATTAATGCTATTGCCCTGGATATCAACAGAGGACTTACAGCAAATTATCTTACAAGACAAGCTGCTGAAAGTTACTTTTCCGGTGTTAGTGCAAGGTTAGCAATTACAACACAATTAACTCAAACTGTTGCAGGTATTGTAGCAGCAAGGGACATATCAACCGCTTTATTGACAAACGATTTATACAATCAAAAAAATATCAGCAATATAACAGTCGCAGCGATTCCTGTAGTAACAACTACCACTGCACACGGACTAGTTGATAAAGACATTGTTGTGTTTAGAGACATAAAAGGTATGATTGAAATTGTCAATAATACTAAAAAATATGTTAGAGTTACAGGCACACAAACATTTGAACTTTACAATGATAAAGATCTCACTACACCATTTGATACATCGACATTCACTGGATTTACATCAGGTATACTTGGTCAAGTATTCCAGACAGAAGAAGATCAGTTTTTAGATCTCGGCACAATTTTTACAATTACTACAGCAGGAAATGTAACTGTTTTTGCTGGAGAAACACTTACACAAGCAGGTAGTGGAGCAACAGGCGTTGTACAAACATCCGTAACTAACGGCACAACAATAAAATTAGAACAAACTACAGGAACTTTCAATACAGGTAATAATTTCACTGGATCAATAAGCGGTGCATTAGGACCTGATAGTGTTCCTACAGTTATTGCAAATGACTTTGATGCTGATGCAAATGCTATAGCCGCAATCCAAGATAAATTTGACTTAGTAAACACAATAATACAAAACGGATTAGACGCAGGTGGAGATATTGTATATGGAAGTACATATAAAATTGTTGTAACAAATGGTGCAGCTTCTTATACAGATCAAACGTTTCCTAGCAACACTGATGCATTACCAGGTAAAGTGATAAGAGGTAAACGATCTGAAGCTATCGGACAAATTGTTAGTTTCACTAACGATGTAGGTGCAGAAGCAGCAACTGACCCACAGACGGGTGCAAGTGAACCTGGACCCACAGTATTCCAAGTACACTTGTTAAGTGCAAAAGATTTTGAACCTGAAGAGCCGCTAGAGTATGGTAACATAGTTGCTAGAAAGCAAGTTACTATTATGGTTGAAACAGGTATATATGAAGAAGACTATCCTATTAGGTTGTCTAACAATGTATCACTTAAAGGTGATGAGTTCAGACGTGTAATTATCAAACCTAAAACAGAAACAGATTCAAGAGTACCTAGAGTATCGCAAAGTAAATGGGCAAACTTGTATTTCTACAGGGATAATACATTTGATGGATTAACTATTAACAACGGTGGTACACCATTCTTTAACCAAGACGGGATATCGCAAGGTAAATTTGGTTACCATTATCTAGCAGAAGGCGGTAAACCATTAAATCTAGGACCTACAGTTACAAACGTAGGCGGTTATACAACTGCAAGTAATATTATTTTAGAAAACAAAGATTACATTATTGAAGAAACTATTAGATTTATAAGTGATAGGTTTCCTGAATTAACTTATTCTCAAGCTAAATGTAGACGAGACACAGCGTTAATAGTAGACGCAATAGTTAAAGATCTAAAAGATGGCGGCGAAGTCATGACCCTAGAAGTACAAGGATCATATCATTCGTTACTGACAAACGGAGATTATCTTACACAATTAGGTGATAGTTCACAAGAAATTGCAACCGAAGCCGCAATTGATAACATCAGTACACTTTCAAATGCATTGTTGTCAGGTGTTGCTCCAAACTATACTGTAGTAGATGCACAATTTACACCTACTGATGCAACATATGATCCTCTTACAGGTGTTTTAGTTGCAACAATAGGCACACATAGTTTATCTGTAGGACAATATATTGAAATTGAACTTAATGGATTTACGTTCACTTGTGCATCAGATGGAAACGTAACACCAGTTACTTTTCCTAGAGCAACAGATCCAGCATTCCAAACTAAACTAGAAATAACTGCAAAAACTGCAACAACTATTACAGTTAATGTAGGAACTTCATCTGAAACATCAGCACACACTTTTGTCAGTGCAGCAACCAACGCAATAACATTTGGTGAATACACAGCAGGTGCGGCAGCAGTTATTGCAGCTGAGCCGGTTGATATTTCGCTAGGTGCAGGTGAATCAGGAACAGCGGCAGTAGTCGGTCAATTAATTGACAAAATAACTTTTGTATTTGATCCCCAATATAATCCACCTAAACGTAATGATGCACTAGATGTATTTTTGATGAGTGATGCTACAATTATTCGTAACGTAACTGTGCAAGGTCACGGTGGCTTTATGTGTGTACTAGATCCGCAAGGACAGGTTCTTACTAAATCACCCTACATTCAAACAGCATCTAGTTTCTCAAAGAGTATAAACAAAAAAACTTTTGCTGGCGGCATGTATGTTGATGCTTATGTAGGTAACTTACCTACAAGAATTACAGGCCAACCAGAGACAGCAGATAAATTTAAACTTACTGTACAAAGTAATCCAGGTGAAGGACTAAGGCTGCGTCCACCTGAACTACCTTGTCCTTTCTATGTTGAAGGAAGACGGTATCAGGTAAATGCTATATCAGATTATGATCAGGGACAAGGTACTGCCACAATTTATCTAGATGCTAACAGTAATAAAGGTGACGGATATGATGTAGAACAATTTGACGATTCAAGTGTTGAAAGAGATATTTTCTTACAGACAGCTGGTAACAGATCAATGCTAGCCAATGACTTTACACAGATTAATGATTTAGGCTACGGCTTAATTGCTAACAATGCTGCATTCTCAGAACAAGTGTCAACATTTACATACTACTGTCAAACAGCTATGTATGCTAATAATGGTTCTGAAATTAGAGGACTTAACTGCTCTAATGGCTACGGTAACTTTGGTTTGATTGCTGAAGGTGCTGATCCTAACGAAATTCCGGATCAAGTTACACTTAAAAATGATATGGTACAACCAGCAAAAGCATTTACTACAGGAACATTTGCTAACGCATTAGACGATCCTAGTATCACAGTTACAGATCTAAAAACTCCGCCTTCTGCGAACAGTTTGATTACGATTGATCATGGTGGTGCAACGGGTACATTAAATTATGTTGTTTCTACAGTTACAAATCTAAGTGACGTTGACGGTGACGGAATATCAGGAGAAGCCGGAGATGTAATTGTTACTGGTGTTAGTGCTTTAGACAACGGGACACTAGCAGGGACAACAGCATCTCTAGGAACATTCGGCGGAATTGCAACAAACAATACAGGATCTGGTACTGGACTTACAGTAGATGTAACTATTACAGGAGTTGGTGCAATAGGCGGCTCAGGAGCGGCAGTTGTAGCTATATCAACACCCGGTAGTGGATACTCCACAAGTGATACTATTACAATCAGTGGTAGTAACTTAGGAGGCAGTTCTCCTACTAATGATTTAACAATTAATGTAAGTACAATTTTTGGAACTGTAGCTGGTGTACACAATAACTTTGTTTATAAATTAGATCTTAAAGCAGATGATGTAAGTGCAGACGACTTTTTTGGAACACTTCAAGCAACGGTTGCTAACAATACAATTATTGAATATAGAGATAGTTTTAATTTTATATTTGATAGTGTAGGTGATCCAACAGGACTTGTTACTAGACCAAGTACAGCAATTAACTTTGATGAAAGCGATAACACAACCTATAGAAGTATTGCATTCAGTAATAAAGATAGTTTTAGTCAAGACTTAGCATCAGATGAAATTTTAACAACATTTGAAGCTGGCTTCGATTTTGTACAATTAGCAGTAAAAACAGATCAACTAAGTGGTGGTTACGGATCAGCACAAGGTGATACAAAATTAGCAATAGCTCAATTAACATCTAGTGATTTAAATATATTCGACGATACTGAAAGAGTTACACGAGACAGTTCAACACAAGCAGGACTATATCCAGGAGATCCAGGTTACAGTGCCACAGGTGGTATGCGTTTCTTATGGGACGGTAAAACACATGGTATAACAAATTATACACTTGTTGCAGAATTTACACTAACTGGTAGTGTGAGTGTAACAGCAGGTGAAACTATTACACAAGCTACTACAGGTGCTACTGGTGTTGTACATGCTAGTGTATCTAGTAATACGATAGAATTAGAAAATGTAACAGGAACTTTTAACACCTCAGATCAATTGACAGGATCAACCAGTGGAGCATTAGGTGCTAATAGTGTACCCACTACAATCAACCTGACTAGTTGGGCATATATTAATTTTGTTGACATTGCTGGTACAAATATTAATAGTGGTTATAGTGGCGCCGGATTAAACAGTGCGATTCCTGCAGCTGAAAGAACACTATCAGCAGGATTAGCAAGTGGTGCTACAAGCGAAATCACAGTAAGTATTTCACTTATGAGAGCAACTGGACACGATTTTACACAAATTGGTACAGGATCTTTTAACGATAGTAACTATCCAAACGTTATTTTAGGACAGCCTGTAAACTCTCTAGCAGACTTTTACACAGATTCAGAAACGGCTAGTACTGCTCAGGTATGGGAAAGACGTAAAGGGCGAGTGTTCTTTGTGAGCACGGATCAGAACGGTTTCTTCCGAGTTGGTAAATTCTTTAGTGTGGACCAAGCAACTGGTGATATTACATTTGCTGGTGAAATTGGTCTTTCTAATGCAAACGCACTTGGCTTTAAGAAAGGTGTTACAATTAATGAATTCTCAGCAGACGATAGCTTTGCAGACGATTCAGGACAAGCTGTTCCAACAGAAAAAGCCATCGGCGGATACATAAACAGAATATTAGGATTTAATGTCAAATCAGGCGCACAAATTACAAGTAGTGGAAATAGAATTGGTACAGGATTTCTTCCTCTGAATGGACTCAGTCCAATGGAAGGTAACTTAAATTTAAATTCAAACAAGATTCAAAATCTAGGATTACCTGCAAGTGGAAGCGATGCTACAAATAAAAATTATGTTGACGATAACGCTAACGCATTTGCTACAGTAAAACAGATGCGTGATACAACTTTAGGTACAGTTGGTCAAAATGAACTAGTAGTATTCAGCGGCAAACAGATTTTGTATACTGAACCTGAAACAGGCGGAACGTTTTCTGCGGGTAACACTATACAAAATGATCCTAGCACTCCAACTGCAACAGGCACTATTGTTGAAATAACAACTGTTACTGATGAACAGTTTGGAAGCATTAGAAAAATTGTTTATACTGTCGGGACAGGAACTTTTGATCCTGACAGCGATACTATATATAACGGAGTTGCACAGGCAGTAGGATTGACTACTGCACTACAAGCAGATGTAGGTGGTCCGTTCCCGGAGATTGCAAACGCAACAGAAGCAACAGCAAGCGATGTAAATGTTACTATTACAAGAACCGCTTTAGGTACAGAATATAATTTACAAATCGAATCTGATGCTATTATAAATGCTGATGTGAATTCAAGTGCAGCTATCGCACAAAGTAAACTGGCAATGAACACGGCAGGCACAAGAGCCAATGCTACAGGAATTAGTCAAAGTGATTTAGGTGTTGCAACATTTAAGGACACAGAGTTTACTCATACAAATGGATTTGTAGAATTACAAACTAGTTCAAGTGGTGCAACTGGTATAGCACCTAGCAAACTACAACACATTGCAACTGATAGTGTACTAGGTAGAAGTGCTGCAGGATCAGGAGCGGTAAGTGCAATAACATTTGATACAATTTTATCAGAAGGTGGCGCGGTTAGAGACAGTGAACTAGGTGCTTTTGCAAATAGTGGAGATGAAGTTCTAATCAGAACAGCGGCTGCAACATATAGTACTATTGAAGTTACTACAACTGGTGAAAATAGTAAGATTGTAAAAACACAATCAGATGGTAATATTAGAGCGCAAGGATTAATACTAGGTGGTGCTGATACATATGAAGTTGCAACAACAACTGGTACTGGTACAACACTAACCTTAAAAACACCAGGACAGGCTGTAATACTTAATGCTACAGGAACAACGAGTGCATCTCTTGTTACTGAATTTCCAGGTATTATCGATGTAGGTAGTACAGGACAAACTACTGAAAGTAACTTCCAAACTGCTAGTAGTTATACAGGAGAAGGTTTTGTATCAACTGATTGGTTGTACAGTAACTTTATTGAAGCCTTAACTGAAAGAAATGCTACAAGTACAGGTATTGGTCTTGGAGCAGGTGGCGGATTTACTGAAAGTGCAGCAAATACAATAGTATTTGTCACTAACGGTACTGTTGAAGCAACAATTAATGACTCAGGTATTCAAGCTGATAATATATCAAGTTTAACTTCAGATAGTGACCTTAATCTAAACGGTAATGGAACAGGTAATGTTAATATTACTGACAGTTTAGATGTTGACACAATTACTGCATACAGTGGCACAAACACTTTATTGACACTACAAGGAAAAGGAACTCAGGGTGTTTATGTAAATAGTTCATTGACAGTTGAAGGCACATCAGTATTACGTGGTAGCATTACCTTAGGTAATGCAACTTCAAGAACAGTAACATTCAACGCAAGAGCAAATAGTGATTTTGAACCAGACGCAACAGCAAATAATAGGAACATAGGTAACTCAGCCAGAAAATGGAACACAGTATATGCAAGTGTGTTTGATGGAACTGCAACTTCAGCACAATACGCTGACTTGGCAGAGAACTATCTAGCAGACGCAGACTATGAAGAAGGTACTGTACTAGTATTTGGTGGTGACGAAGAAGTAACACAAACAAATACAAAAGGCAACACAAGAGTTGCTGGAGTTGTTTCGACTAATCCTGCACATTTAATGAATTCAAATCTTGAAGGTGAGTATGTTACAGCATTAGCACTACAAGGTCGTGTACCATGTAAGGTACTAGGACGGGTAGCCAAAGGCGACATGCTGGTTACAGCAAGTATTCCAGGTTATGCAATAGTAAACAATTCACCAGGTGTTGGACAAGTCATAGGTAAAGCAGTAGGTGCTAAACAAGATGACGGCAAAGGCACAGTTGAAGTTGTGGTAGGGAGAGTATAATGGCAAAGCAAATTGTAAACATTGGTTCCAGCGTAAACAAAGGAGACGGTGATCCACTACGCACAGCATTTGATAAAATAAATGATAATTTTGATGAACTGTATGCGGCAACTACACTAGACCTAGACAGTATAGGATCTAACATGATACCTACTACTGACGGGACATTTGCTCTTGGAAGTGCGTCTAAACAATGGAGTGACCTATATGTAAAAGATTTTGTTTATATTGGCAATGCTAGACTACAAGCAGATGCCCAAGGTAACCTAGTTGTCAACGGAGCAAGCATAAAAGTAGACGGTGATGTTACAGGAAGTATTTTTGGAGACGATAGTACATTACTTGTAGATGCTGTTAATAATAAGATTGTCGGATCTGCTGAACCTACTAGTTTTAAAGCCCCAATGTTAACACAGGCAGAAATAGATGCATTAACGGTAGCAGAAGGTTTATTCGTTTACAACACTACAACAGGAAAATTCCAAGGCTATGCGGCAGATGCTAATAATGATAGTACAGCTGGATGGGCTGATTTACACTAAATATACATATAGGAAAAGAAAATGGCAGTTAGATATCCGCTAGTAATAGACACAACAGATAATAATAAGATTAAAGAACTACCGTTAAATGATAGTTTAAATCTTAGCACAAATAGTATTGTAAACGCTGTCAACATAACAGCCAGTGGAACATTGACTGTTGCAAACTTAGTGGTTGATAGCAATAGTGTATCAATCAATGGCAACCCTATAGCAACTGTTGCACTAACAAACAGTTATACA
>MDTB01090271.1_pt1 | contig 11430 bp, 18 predicted proteins | sample 811161 | NCBI WGS metagenome assembly MDTB01 (sample SAMN05326650, study PRJNA326480) | marine metagenome | isolation source: seawater | place: Mediterranean Sea | collected 2009
CAATTAATTATTTATAATTTTATCTTAATCTGTTTCATTATTTTCAGTAAATATACGTTGAGAACAAGATTTCATAATATCTCTTTGAAGAGGTGTAGCATAACACGAAACTGACCTTTTTACTCCAACAGGCACACTACAACATCTATCAATATTATTATTATTAAATAATATACTACTTAAATCTTGATTATTATCAAGATTATTATTATTAATATTATTTAAATTAATACTTAATCCTCTATTTAAATCCATAGATTTATTATAGATATATCCTAATTTATTTGCATTTATGGTATTATCAATATAATCGATATTTGTAATTTCGTATGCTCTTTGAAATCCTTGTGATAATAATCTAGCAGTTATTAATTTTTTTCCTATATCTGTATCCATACCTTTATAAGCTATTTTTATATCAGTTGATAATTTTTCCATAAAATTATCATTTTCTAATTCTTTATTTTTAATAAATAATTTTAATTCTTTTTCAAAAACTGTTATTTTATTTTTTAGGTTTATTATTTCAGAATTATTTAAATTACTACTAGTTTGATTTAAATAATCAAGTATTTTTTGTCTAAATATTTGTTTTTCAACTGTTAAATCTCTATGTAATTTATTACTTTTAATATCTGTACAATTATATAAATTAAACCTTTCGATTTTAGAATGTAATATATTATTATTACTTTCTTTATATAAAATAGTTATTTCGATGGGTTTAACAGATTTCCAACTTGAACGCATTAAAACAGTTTGAAATTGTTCACTTGATAAACTATTAAATTTTAAAGTATTTATCCATTTATTAGTTTTAAAATCATATATTTCACAACCTTTTACATTTATATTTATATCTTTAACGCATTCATATAATAAATTATGAATGATTTCACCGTATACCATTCCTGCATTTTCTATATTATCTACATAATAATAAGAACCATTACTTATCTTAGCAATATTATCTAATAAACTTGAACCGTGATTTTTTCCATAGCCTATTAAAATTTGTTTTCCACCAGGATTTTCTTCTAATATTTCATTAGCTTTTAACTTACCAAGATTTGGAACTCCATCTGTAAATAAGATATGTGCTTTATTACTATTATCTATATTTTTATAATAATCATCTTCTTTAATTATTTTAAAAGCATCGCTAATATTAGTAGAACCTCTTGGGAAAATATTGTCTAATTTTTTTATAAAGTCACTTGTATTTTCTCCTATTTTTATTCTTCCTATTTTAGAATTTAAGTTATCAAAAGCATTTATAATTATATCTATATTTAAATCTTTTATATTTTTTTCTTCACTTTTAACATCTGATAGATAATATATTATACTTTTAATTGTATGTATTGTATATTGAAGTGTTGTAAAATTATCATTTTCTTTAAATGACATAGAACCTGATCTATCTATATTACAAGCTAGTGTGAAATTTTTTTTAGATATATTATTTAATTTATTAGCTACAATGTCAACAGTATGATAATTATATTCTAGATTATTTTCATTTTCAGGTGATATTTGTAGAATTTTATAATTTTCAATAAATAATTTATTTTCGGTTATTTTCTGTTTATTATTTGATAAAGAAGTCATGATAATTAAATATTATTTAATATAATAATTTAAATTCAATTTTTAATAATATTATATATGAGACTCATTTTTGGTTCTGATCATGCTGGGTATGAATTAAAACAATATCTTTGTAGTAATATAAGAAATTTAAATAATGTGGATGTTTTAGATATGGGTTGTTATGATAATAATAATAAATATGATTATCCAGATATTGCAAAAAATGTTTGTAATGAATTGTTAACTATTTCATCTAAGTTTGAAGGAAAGATATTGGGAATTTTGATATGTGGAACTGGAGTTGGTATTAGTATAGCTGCTAATAAAATAGAAGATATTAGATGTGCTTTATGTCATAATAAAGAAACAGCTGAAACGTCTAGACGTCATAATAATGCGAATGTATTAGCTTTGGGTGGTAGAATATTAAAAAAAGAAGACGCGTTATCAATATTGATGTCTTTTATGACAAAAGAATTTGATGGTGGAAGGCATAAAAGAAGATTAAGTAAATTAAAACATATCAAAAATATGTTCAAATAATATTTAAATAAATATTATTATATTTTACAAATGGAATCTTTAAAAAGTATGAATAATTATATACCTGATTTATTTAGAGTAGCTTTTTGGGTTGGAACTTCTTCAGCAAGTAGTGTTTTATTATTGGGAACGGCTACACATATACCTAATAATATAACGGATTGGCGTGATATAGCTGTATGGGGAACAATTGGTGTAATTCTTGGAGCACATTATGGAACAACACAAAGACCTTGGTTTCGATGGTAAATTAATATAATTTTTATTATTTATTAAATAAATATTAACCAGAAACAGATAAAGCACCTTGGAAATTTATACGGATTTATAAATAATAATATTTAGATAATATATAGATATGACGATAGATATGAACCTGAAAGATTTGATTATTAATGAAGAATACACTATCGAAATGGATGATACTGTGAGAAAAGTTAAATTTATCGGGAAAAATGATGATGAATATATATTCAAACTTCTTCACGATACGCGTCGTATGACTAACTTAATAATTACTCAAAAAGAATTTGATGAGGCAAATCCACATAACATTACAAAAGGTATTATTGAGAAAAAAGAGGAGAATAGTGGTGGAAGCAAAAAATCAAGAAGAAGACGAACAAAGAAAAAAAGAAAAGGTACAAAGAAAAAACGTAAAAAAAGGAACCATAAAAAGCGCACCAGACGTAGACGTAGGAAGAGAAGAAGATAAATATATATATTATGATTATAAACGACAGAAGAAAAAATTAACAAATAATAGAGATGTAAAATAACAAAAGGAACAGGTGGAAGAAGTCATAATTTGTAATATTATTTATCTTTTAATTTCATATATTTATCAGATACAACCATGAATTCTTTTATTCCATCAAATAGTTCTTGTTTTTTTGGATTTTCCATATGATTTAATACTGTATGTAAAGCTAGGCGATTTTTATTACAGTCTTTCATCATTTTCCATAATAAATAAATATTAACCCTTTTATCCAACTCTTTATCTGTTAATTCTTTCCACTTTTTCTTAAATTCTTGATATAATTTTATATATACCAAACTTATTTTTGATTCTGATATTGAAGTAAAATATTTTTGAAAAAAATTCGCACATTTTTCATCTTCCATTACTTCTGCCAAATCACTTAAAAATTCATGGTTATCTAATACATCCTGACCTTTTTTTTTTATTTCAAAAGAATCATTTCTTGTTATGATACTATTTTCCATTATATATTTATTATAAATTAAAAAATTTAAATCAATTTATAATAAACTTCTATATTATTTACGCAATTATATAATATCAATTATCTATAATTAATTATGTCTATAATTTATATATGTTATTTAGACATAGATTAATTTCTACCGCTACATTATTAATTCTTGATTTTCTTTGGATCGGATTATACATGGGTTCAAGATACATAACTATGATTAAAAAAATACAAGGAACACCCATGAAAACTAACTGGCTTTATGCTATAATAGCTTATACTTTAATGGTTGTCGGTTTGAATTTATTTGTTTTACCAAATATTAATGTTAAAAAAGTCACCATTAAAGACTGTCTTACTTATGGTTTTATGTTTGGATTAGTCGTATATGGTGTCTATGACTTTACTATAGGTGTTGTTCTTGAAAAATGGAATATGTCACTTGCCATTATTGATGTTTTATGGGGTGGATTTGTTTACTTTATGTCTTCTTACATTCTTAAGTTTATCAATTAAATAATATATTTACATACTTCATTAAATATTTAAATAATATTTTTGATATGATAAAATGATGTCTCTATTGGTCGTTTCCATTATTTAAGTCAGTCAACGTATATTGTTCTTCACTTGAACCAGTTAAATAACCAATTTTTTTACATATATAACCTAATGGGTGCTTAACGTTATCATATACTTCTTCAACAAAATCGATATGTCCGCCCATTTTTTTACATTCTTCTAATACTTCTCCATCAATTTTTTCAGACAAGTTATCTATTTTTCTCTCCATTATTTCTATTTTTTTAGTTGTTTCTTCTAATTTGTTATTTAAGTTGGTAAGTAAATGTTTGATAGCTTCCATATGATTATCTAGTTCGTGTAAATTTTTATTTACTTCGTCCATATTTATATACAGTAACTAAAATTAATAAGGTGTATTGAACTATTAGTCCTGATATTCCATCATGATACATGCTTCTTACAACTCCTAATTTATCATAATAATATTTCTGTAGGTGAGGAAATAATCCACTCCATTTCATAATAAAACCGTATAAAGCGCTAATAACAAATGAAACTACTAAAAATTTTAGCATATATGATAAATTCATTATATTTTTTGGGAATGGTGTAATAGCAAGTATGATTGGTTGCGTAGTAGCCCCAACGAACCCAGCAATAAGAGCTGCTGCTAATAACGTGTGTATTTTGAAGTATGGTTCTAGATCTCCTATAAAAGGCATTACGTTTTTAATGATACTCGGAACTCTATCAAAATTGAGAGCCATAAATCGTAAAACAACATCCCATAAAGCAGTTACGATAAAAGTTAATATTATAAGATTACTATTATTCATATAATATTAATTAATATTAAAATAAAGTTGATAATAACATCAGAGAACCAGTAGCGGTTAAGTTTTTCATAAAAGCATAATACTCACCCCCAGTAGGTGGAAAATGATAGATTAATGTTGCTAATATAGTAAACCCAGCTAGTCCAACACTAGACAAATATGCTAAATTATTATACATATCTGTTTGTAAAGAATATAGTATTATAAGTGGTGCTAATATTTCTAAAACAATTACGAGAAAAATAGCAAGTTGATAGAAAAAATTTGGAAGTTTTTTCAAGAAAAACATATTTTTAAATCCAGCAACACTTTCAGAAAAATTTCTAAGTTTGTTAATACCAGCTAAGAAATACATTAATAAAATCATAAAAGCATACAATAAATACATTTATATATAAGCAAGATATTTTCTAGTTATTTTTATTTATCGTCTTTTACTTTTTCTTCTTTTTTTGGTTTTACGACGTCGTTTATGTTTCTTTCTTTTTTTTGTTTTTCTTTTTCTTTTTCTTTTTCCTCCTTCTTTTGGATTCAGTAAATTTTCAATTGATTTATTCATTTTTTTTTTTTCTTGTTCCAATTTTGAAGGCGATATATCCATGCCTAAATTCTTCATTTCTTTCTCTACCGATTCATTACTTGCTCTTTCATTTGGCGAACTATATTTGGGTATTTTAAATTTACTTAATCTTGCTTGCAACGCTTGCAACGCTTTATTTTTTTCTGGAGTATTCATATGCTTCGGCATTCCTCCTTTATTTTTTCTTTTTCTTCTTTTTTTGCGTGTTTTTCTTTTTTTTCCTCCAACTGTATTAAGTTGTTTTTCTTCAACCGATTTAGATGATTCTTCCTCTTCTATAGGTTGGTCAAGTGGTCCTTCTACAGACTCTTCCTCTTCTATAGGTTGGTCAAGTGGTCCTTCTACAGACACTTCCTCCTTTATAGGTTGGTCACCAAGTTCATCTACGGGGGCTACTGGACTTACTGGACTTTCTGTAATTAATGAATCCTTTTTAGTTTTCCCTGTAAAAACATTTGGAAGGGAAGGAAGTTCGAACCCAAATAATTTAAATCCACCCTTCATTTTTTTTCGTTTTAACTTGTTTTTTCTTTTACGACTATACATCATATATAAATTATGAATATTATTTTATTAATTATTTATTTAAATCTAAACCTCTAAATAATATAAGTAATGGCAAATAAAATTAAACGCATATATATCTATAGAGATTCACACCTTCCTGAAGAAGGTTGGCTTCAATCTTGTTTTAAATGTGCAGAAATAACAGGAAAATATATTTTGTTTAAAACTTTTTATAAAAATAAAGAATTATATGAATTTTACATTCATACTTGTAATAAATGTAAAGGTATATTTGAAAGAAACCCTATAGAATACATTTACTATAGTGACGATTGTAATTATTATATAAAAGTAAAATTCTCAGAATTATTTACCGGTTGAACCTAATCCACCTTCGCCACGTTCTGTTTTGTCTAATGATTTAACAATTTGAACATCAAAATTATAACTTAAGTCTGGCATACAAATTTGAACAATTCTATCTCCTTTTTTAATTAAAATAGGTTCATCGTTTATATTATAAAATGCTGCCATAAGATTACCACGATATCCACAATCAATAATTCCAACAGAATTTGCTAATATAATACCACGCTTACTTACGCTTGACCTAGGATATAAATAATATGGACTTGGATTTGATAGTCTTTCTTCTTTTCTTATTTTACCAAGATGGCTTTCCGACATAGTAATTAGAGAATTATGAGGTTTATATTTATATACTGAACATTTTACACCCATATCAATTAATCTAATTTTATTAGAAGGAATTATAATATCATTAGGGACATATAAATCAAATCCAGAATCATTTTTTGAATTTTTATAATGTTTTTTAATAGATTTTTCATATAATTTTTGATTATCTGTTGTTGGTTGTAAATTAATATGATATGAATATTGATCTTGAAAAGTATTTCGAATTATATCTTTGACTATAGTAGTCATTATGAAATAATTAATATATTGTTTTTATATTAATTATTAAATTATTTAAGCGTTGGAGCAACTAGTATTTTTCATTATTTGACTTTCATAATCAGAATTTTGTGCGGCACATACTCTTGTAGCCACTTTTTTATCTATTTTTTGTTGAGCTGATAAATATCCTAAATCTTGTGTATAACTACCGTTTTTATAATTAATATTATTACAAATAGGGTCACTTTTAGATATAGTATTTCCATTACAATCAATATTAATTTCTCGTATAACTTTAGATTTTTTATTTTTAATATAATTACTTGTTGAAAATTCGGGTGTTCTTTTAAATATCATCATTTGTTGTTGTTCTCCTCTATTAAAGTTAGAATCGGTAAAAGTTTTTCCAACTACTTTACTGGCTAGACCACTACAAGATTGGGTTCCAATACCACCACCACCATATGCTATACCCATAGTTGCTCTTTTTAAATAAATACCATATCCTTGTTGATGACTTGGAGCATTTGGGATATTAACATCTTTTTCACAATTTTTTTTTTTAATACCTCCTGTATTAGTAAACCCAAGAGCAAATAATTTTCTTGAATTAACTTGATTATTTTTAACTCTTGAATTATATTTTACTTGCATAACACGCATAGACATTCTATATGTATTATTTAGAAAATTATATGTATAAATATATTCTACTTAGTGGGTTATGTTTAAGACATCTTAATAATGACCAATATAATTTTGTATTTTCTATATTTGATAAATAATTTTTAAAATTATCAATAGATAAATCTAGATTATGCATTTCCTTTTTTGTTTTATAATTCCATTCACCACAATAACATACAAGTAATGCTAATGAAAAATATTGTGACATTTTAGATATATCAATAGGGAATGAGTTAATTTTTTTCATTTCTGGAGAGAAAAATAAATTATTTTTTAAATTATTTACTGATTTTATTTTAATTTTTTGATTTTCTATAGGTAAAAAATGTTCAGTATTTAAATACAAGAAATATATATCCTTGCCAGAACCACCTTTTTGGTTATATGTATTTGTTTCTATTCTTACAATATCATTAATATTTAAAAAAATATTTCCAAAATTATCTTTTTCTAAACTCTCTAATTGTTTTCCTATATTTGTAAATAATTGTTTTAAATGTCTATATGATAATTTATTTTTTCTTTTTAATAATTTATTTAGTGGTTCTATTGAAAAAGCTTTAAAAGTGAATGAATTTTTTTTATTGTCTTTTGTAATATTAAGTTGTTTTTTGATATTTTCAAAAAAATATTTAAATTTCTCTCCATTTTCATAATCGAATTTATATAAAGAATTGTGTTTTGTGATTTTACAAGTATTATTTTTATGAATTATAGTCATCTAATTATATATAAAAAAGATTAATATTTTTAAATATTTAGTATTTATATAATGGTAAGACCTGGATTAAAAAGATTACAAGAAGCTCAAAGAGTAAAAGTTCAGCCAAATAAAACAGGAACATCTTTTAATTTATTTCAACCTAGAATAACAAGATCTACTAACAATAAAAAAGGTGTGATATTGAATTCAGCAGGTAATTCGTCATATAATGATTTGGCTAATTCTAAAATTTTTACAAATGAATATACGGATGCTCAAAAACTCGCTGATCAAAATTGCAGATGTGCGAAAGTTAAAGAATTTGCAAAAAATACAAATGGTGAAATTATAGAATATAAATAAAGCAAATAAAGAAAGCAAAGAAAGAAAAGCAAAATTGAATTTTTTAATTTCTGACTATAATTATTAACAACACTAATATTAATAAAAATGAATATACAAAATCCTATAAAAATATCTTCTACTAAATTATTAGTAAAAGATATAAATAATCTAGTATCTATTTTAGATACTTATGGTGTAGCAGTAGTTCCCTTAAATAAAATTTCAACAGGCCGTAGAAATAAAGAGTTATTAAGGGTAAAATTTTACCAAAATGCTAATCAAATTTTGAAGGATGATTTTAAGGTAAAAGAATTAACTCTTAAGGAAAAATGTCATCCAGAAACAATAAAACGAAGAAGGGGTCCTGATTCAAGTCAAAACTGGATTAACCAATATGGAACAGATTTACATCATATGATTGAGCAAGATAAGGATTTTCGCAAGGCTATGGAAATAATTGATGGAAAGCCAGTTACTAAATATATGCAAAATAGGATAAGATTAGGCTGTAAAAAATTTTCAGTCGATGCTAAAACCTTACATTTTGACGGCCATCCGTTTGAAAAAGTTGGTGAAAATGGGCAAGTAAATTTTACAAAAAACCCATTAACTGCTACAATTATAGGGCTTACAGGCACCCGTCGATTCTGTTGGTGGGATGTAAATGGACAAGATTTAAAACCCCTATATGAATATTATGTTAAAAAAGGTAGCAAATCATTTACAAATATAGACCCCAAGTTTATGAACAAAACATACCCTAATTCAAGGAGAATAGTAGATGTAGATTGTTCTAAAACAATACACCTTATAATTTTTCGAGAATGTATACCTCACGAGATAGCAAATTCACCTAGTATATCTATATTTATTTCCCCAATTAAGGAATTTAACAACAAAACTGAATTTATCACATCTTATCATCCTCCTGAATATAATAATTTGACAATTCACGAAACCAATCTCTTAGGCTATTGTTATAATAGAAACGGCGTAAATTGGCCATCGGGCAAGAAAAGTTGGGCATTTTGTCACATCCGAGCATATAAGCACTGGGTTGAAAAAATAAAACCAAGATATATTTCGAAAAATAATAAGGGAAACAATACTATAGTAATGCAATTACCAGAAGGGGGCAAGTTTAATCAGCATACAAAAGAATATCAAGATAAATTAAAATCAAGAAATATTATACTTCCAAAAATAGCATTTAAATCTACAACACCTAATTTCATAGTAGACATAGCAAATCTACCAGAATCTATACTTAAAGATCACGGTTTTATACAAAAAAAATAAAAAAATAAAAATAAAAAAAATAAAAATAAAACTAAATTATATTAATATAATTTAGTTTTATTTTTATTTTTTTATACTACTCTTTGTAAACCACATTTCCATTTAATCCTTTTATCATTACTTTCATCCTCGCTTTCATCATCACTTTCATCGCTTATGTTAATATATTGACTCCATTCTTCATCTTCATCTGTTTCATAATAACTTGCTTCTTTTATAAAATCATCCTCTTCATATTCTATATCAACATATTCATTATCGCTTACTATAAATTCATCATCTTTTGCAATATTTTCTTCGATTTCTTTAAAATTTAAATAAGAACCGATATAATTTACAATATCACCTGGTAATATTAATTTTTTCTTACGCCAATAACAAGTAAACGCAAATAAAGTTTCTAGAAAATCAATCGGAATTATCTTTTCATAATAAAACTCACCCTTTAGAGCATCAAAATAATTTTTTTTATAAGTATGTATAGAGCCTAGTCTCTCTCCTTTTTCATTCCTATAATAATTATCAGCATCTTGCCTATCAGCAACTATACTATTTTTCTTAAAACGTCCATTATAATTAGAAGAATACCTATCGTATTTACCTGATACAAATTTTTCATCTTCATATCTTTTAGGGGCTTTACGAGAGCGAGTAGAGCGACGATGTTGTGGTGTTAATAACATATTATAATAATTATTTGTTTTATTTTATTTTTCTTTCTTTGTTTTTATATGTGTGTATAATACGCAAATTATACTATAAATAAACTTCAATTTTAAATTTTTTTTTAAAAATTGAAGTTTTTTATTTCTGACATATATCATAATTATACAAACACAAATAACAAGATAAAATTATCAAACAGTTAAAAAGTAATAAATTAAAAATTCAAACAAATATGTCAAATTATTCTCAAAAACAACAAGAAAATTTTGCTAATAATAGCAACCCTTCTAAAGGAATAAGTTTATGTATTCCTCGTGTTTTCAATAATATTACTCATAAAAGGGTAAAACAACATATGATTGAAGCAAATTTAGGATTTGTTGAACGTGTTGATTTAATTCATATGGGTGATTTTAAAAGAGCATTTGTCCATTTTGCTCCAAACAAATGGAATATGCGAGATACTGAAGCAAGAAATGCGTTAACAGCATTACAATCTGGTAAAAAGATTAGGATTGAATATGAATCACCTTGGTTTTGGTTAGTAGGTATTAGCGGGGCTGTAAGACCTGTTGAAACACCACAACATAAACCACATAAAAGAAAGATTAAGATTGATATTATTACAGAAAGTAATAAACCTTTAAAATATAATTTAGCATTACAACCGGATATTGAATCTGGGATTGTTGTAAGAAAAGAAGATGACCCAATCTTAGCTAGAATGCAATTACATAATTATTCATTCATACCTACTCAAGTTCAAACTCAACATCTAAAAAAGACGGAAGAATTAGTATAACAATAATTAATATATAAAAAAAAACAAATTAATACTATTATAATGATACTAGGAACTATATTTACAATATGGATTGCGTTAGCAATAACATATAAAATTCAAAAATTAAAATAAAAAAACTCTAACTACTATAGTCCTAGGATATGACTTAAAACTGCCTTTGGAATAACAAGTCCGAGCGCACGGCGACGAGACACCACTAG
>MDTB01196212.1_pt1 | contig 11430 bp, 12 predicted proteins | sample 811161 | NCBI WGS metagenome assembly MDTB01 (sample SAMN05326650, study PRJNA326480) | marine metagenome | isolation source: seawater | place: Mediterranean Sea | collected 2009
AAATCAGGAGAGTCAACACAAATAACTAAGTCATAATTATTTATTAAAATTTTATTGCTAAGTATATTTATAATTTTAATAAATTTCGGTATAGAGAATAATATCTCCATCAATCCTAGAGATTTAAATAGACTTATATCATAATACTTATTTGTAAAATATTTTTCAGATGATTTGCCGCAGACACCATCGATTTGATAATTATACTTTAATAATTTTTTACAAATATTGAAAACAATATTTTCACCAGATTGTTCAGTGCAACAAATAAATATTTTTTTATTTTTACTCAATTTTTATTACAAGTAGAAATAAATAATTTATATTGATTAGCTAAATCAATAGTTTTTTCTTTATCAATAATTAAACATTTATCTTTTTCTAAATACAGGCCCTCATAATTACAATCTTTTAATAATCTTACAGTATTTTCTCCAATAGTAGGGATGTCCAAAATATTACTTTGATTATATTTAGAAAACTTTACTAATACCCCTCTATCCCCACTTTTTTTTAAATCTTTGCATCTAGTTATTAAATTATCAGTACCTTCAACAGCCTCTAAACCTAAAACTATTTTATTTTGAACAATCATACTTTGGCCAACATCTATTTTACCAAAGGATCTAAAAATTGATAATGCTATATTTAAATTTTCTTTAGCCATTTGAGATGGTTTTACTTTTGTTAAAATATCAATATTTGCAAAAAGTTCAGGACAATGTTTTTTCCAATCAAAATAATTAAAACCACTATCATTAAAAAATTTTTTAATAGAAACTAGTAATCCATCATCACCAGTTTTATTTAATAATAAATTTTTTGCCATTTTAAAAGTTTGATAATCAAAACTTAAATCTGTCAAACTAGGTCTATTGATGTTGCCTGCCATAATAATACTATCAATATTTCTAGACTTAAGTGAATTAATGATATTCTTAGCAGACTTAAGATTAATTATAGTTACATCAAAGTCATTATAATGATTTATATTAAAAAATTCTTCTATTACAAAAAAAAAAATATTAAATTTTTTTTTAATTAAATTTTTACCAATAACAATTGGTAATTTACCTCCTCCAGCAATAATACCAATGTTATTCATCTAAAAACTTAGCAATTCCTCTCTTATTAGATTTTTTTAAAAATTGAATCATTTCTTCTATCTCTAAAATATTTTCATATTTTTTATCTAAATTTAACAGATTGATTTCAATAGAATTTTTTTTATCAAAGATATCATGTAAAAAAGAATAGATTAGCTTTATAGTCTTATTACTTACTTCATTTCTCTTCAAGCCAACTAAATTTAGACCTTTTAAGCCAGTTCTTATCCCAATATATAAACAATAAGGTAATATATTTTTTTCTACCCCACTCATGCCACCAATCATTGAGTTTTTACCAATATGCACAAACTGATGTATAGCAGAATTACCACCTATTATTGCATTTTCACCAATTTCTACATGACCAGCTAATGCAGCATTATTTGCCAATATTACATTTGACTCAATCTGACAATCATGGGCAATATGTACACCTACCATTAAAAGACAATTATTTTTTATAATTGTTTTTAGACCCCCACCCTTAGTTCCTGGATTTACAGTAACATTTTCTCTAAAAGTATTATTATCACCTATAAACAAATAACTTTTTTCATTTTCAAATTTTAAGTCCTGAGGTTCGGAACCAATAGATGAAAATGGATAAAAAATATTACCTTTACCAATATTTGTATTACCTAAAATTGAAACATGTGATTTTAGTTCGCAATTTTTATCAATATTAACATTATCTCCAATATAACAAAATGGACCTATTTTTACACTAGGATGAATTATAGCATTTTTTGAAACATATGATTTGCTTTCTTGCATATAAAACTAATAAAACAAAAAATAATTAATTATATAAATATATTATTTCTAATTGTTACTTACTTGTTATCATAGCTGAAAATTCTGACTCAGCTACTAAAGCATCATTATGAAAGGCTTTCCCCATAAATTTATATACATTTTTAATGTTATTAATTAATTCAACATAAAATTTTATTTTATAATTTGGAAGTACTGGCTTCCTAAATTTAGCTTTACTTATACTCATAAATAGAACTGATTTATCATCGTTATTAATCAAATTTTCGGAAACAACTACACCTGCGGTTTGAGCCATTGCCTCAATAATAACTACACCTGGAACAATAGGATTATCAGGAAAATGTCCTTCAAAAAAATACTCCGTCTCATCAAAAGTACGAAAAGATTCACCAATTTTTCCTTTTTTAATAACTCTCAATTCTTCGATAAAAAGAAAAGGTTTCCTGTGAGGTATTAGTTTTTTAATATCTGTAATATTTAATTTCATTACAATTTATTTAATTTAATATTAGAAATTTTCCATCTTTTTATATCAACTGCAGGAAAACCTGCAACAGTAGAGTTATCTTTAATGTTTTTAGTTACACCACTTTTTGCAGCAATTTTTACATCATTACCTATAATTAAATGTCCTGCAATTCCTACTTGACCACCTATAACAACATTATGCCCAATTTTGGTACTTCCTGCAATTCCAGTTTGGGAAGCAATGATAACTTCTTCACCAATACAAACATTATGGGCTATTTGAACTAAATTATCTATAAAAGAATTTTTAGAAATAATAGTTGAGTCGAAAACTGCTCTATCAATTGTTGTGTTTGATCCAATGTTACAATTATCTCCAATTAAAACATTACCAATATGATGTATTTTTACTTTAGATTTTAGATCAAATCCAAATCCAGCCCCTCCAATTGCGGCACCTGATTTAATTACACAATTAGAACCAATATTACAATCTTGTAAATTAGAATTTGAATTTATTATTGAATTTGGGCCAATCACAACATTTGGGCCAATTTTACAATTTGAATTAATAATAACATTTTCAGAGATTGTACAATTTTCTCCAATATCTACAAAACTATCTATTTGAACATTATTATTAATAAAAGTACTATTATTTATTGATGAATATTTAGATATAACTCCATTAGATTTAATTTTAGGCGCAAATAAATTAGATAAAGTTGCAAATGCACTATAAGTATTTTCAACAACAATTGATTTTGTTGAAATTGGAAGATATTTTAAATATATATTATTTATCAAGCAAGCTTTAGCTTTAGTTTTTTCAAGAATTACAAGTTGAGAAGTATCATTAAAAAAAGTTAATTCATTATTATTAGCATTACTTAGTGAATTTAATGAAGTAAAAAATTCATTATCTTTTAAATTAGAAATAGGATGTATATTATTAGAAATTAAGAAATTTTTGATATCTAAATAATTTATTTTTTTAATATTTTTCAAAATTTATCTCAATCTTATTTTTATTAACTAAATCTTGAATAATATTTGTTATATTAATAGAGTTAGTAGACAATATGTAATTAGTAGAATCTAAAACTAAATCAATTTCATTTTCATCTGAATATTTTTTTAATTCCTCAAGTATAATATTAACTATTTTATTTTTTAGATTACTTATTTGAGTATCATAATGTATGTTGAATTTTTCAATTTTTGAATTAAATTCAATAAGTTTTTTATTATAATTTTCTATTTCTTTTTCTAGCTCAGTTTTTTCAAGAATTAATTTTAATTCTTCAATTCTCTCGAGTTCATTTTGTAAATTTAATTCTTCGTTATTAAATTTTTCTTTATGAAATTCTTGATCTTGATTAATTTTGTTATATAATAAAAAAATATTTGGGTTATTTTCAATAATTTTCTGAAAATCTAAAACTCTAATATTTGTAGCAAAAACACTAAAATTAAAAAAGAATATTATTAAAGTTAAAATAATTCTAATCGTCAATTTATATTCCCTATAGAAAACAAAAACATTCTTTTAATATCGTAATCTTTATCAGTAAGAGGAAACCCCCATGAAAAACCAATTGGCCCAATTGGAGAATAATAATTAATTCCAAATCCATAAGACGCTCTTAAATCTTGATCAGAAGAAGTAACTGTATTTTTATTTCCCCAAACAACACCATAATCATTAAATAAATTAAAATAAATTGGATTTTGTTCATTAAAAGTGATTGGTTTTGAAAAATCTATTTTTAATGCCAATATATTATTCCCACCAACATATGAGGTTCTAGAATTTCTTGGTCCAACTCCAAATTGATCAAAGCCTCTTAACCATTTGCCACCAAGTGAAAATTTATTATCTGATAATATTTCACTGTCACTTAAAGAAAAAATATTCCCTACTTTACCCTGAACTGAAAAAATATTTTTATTAATAGTATGATATTTCTTCCCAGTTATGACATTTTTAATGAAGCCATTTTTTGAACTAGATGGAGTTTCTATAAGATTAACAAAAGAAACTAAATTACCCCTAGATGGTTTAATATAGGAATTTAAAGTATTTCTAGTAAAATCATTTGAAATAATAAAACTTATACTCTCACCTTCAGAATTTCTTATGTTACCATTTACTGAAGATGCATTAGTTACTTGATAATCTTTTAGAGAATAACCAACTCCAAAGGTATGATAAGTTTTATCAGCAAATTTATAATTGAAACTAGTGTCTAGCGCTAATGTGTTTAATCTATATGATTGTGATTCAGAAAAATCATTTTCTTTATAATTTATAGAGTATCCATGATTGACTCTATTATCAAAAAATAATTTATCAGAAGTACCTAATATAAATTCTTTATTATTATTATTAGTATTTACTAAAAATTCTAACGTTCTTCCTGTTCCATTAATATTATTTTCTTTTAAACCACTAACAAAAGATGCACCATCAAGAGTGCCAAGTGACAAACCTACATTAAATGAACCCGTTTGAGTTTCTTCAACAATAATATCAATATTTTGAGAATTTTCATTTATGTCTGTTGTTTCAACTTTTGCACTTCCAATAAATTTTAAATTATTTAATTTCTGTCTAATGTTTTTGATTTTAGTATTATTAATTGGATCACCCTCAGATAATTTGAGCTCTCTTCTAAACACATAATCGAAAGTTCTGTTATTTCCTAAGATATTGATTTGATTAACATAAACAGGTTCAGTAGGATTTATTTCAAAAAGAATATCTGCTTTAAAATTATCTATTTTCTCAAAAGTATTTATTGCAAAATATTGCATACCTGCAGTTTCTAAAATTTCAGAAATACTGTACTCAATTTCATCAAGTTTTTCTGAATGATAAATATAATTAATATTTTTTTGAATATTATTAATAAATGAGAGTAGCTCATTATCTAAGTCATTATTTTTGTCTAAGTTATTTTTTATATTAAATGCCGAAAAGAAATATTGCGGACCTTCGTTAATAATAAAATTAATTTCAACTTTATTGTTTGAGAAATATTCAACTCTATAATCAGCTTTTACATCTCTATAACCTTGTGATTTATAAAAATTTTTAATTCTTAATATGTCGTTATTAAGTTCAAAAATCTTAAAATTATTATTAGCAAATATATTGGTAATACTTTTAGTTTTAGATTTAATTTTAGATAAAAGTATATTTTTATCAAATAATGAATTACCAACAAAATTAATTTTTCTAATCTTTGTAATGCGACCTTCATTGAAATCTAGATAAACATCAGATGAATTGTTAGAATAATCTTCACTTCTATAATCTATTTGAATATTATTATATCCAAAAGACTGATATATTTTATATAATTCATCAATTAGATTATTAATTTTAGACTCAGACAATGTATATAACTCTAACTCATTAATTATATTGTCAATATCCTCATCTTTAATTCTCTCATTACTTGTATAAAAAAAATTATTTATTGATGGGTATTCAATTATTTTGATATAATAGTTATCTAGATCATATGAAACTTCAACGGACTTAAATAGTTCAGAACTGATTAATTTTTTTAAAATATAATTTGATTGAGATTTTGCATCGAGATCTGGTATTGTATCTATTATACTTATTACAATATCATCATCTGTATATTGATTTCCTTTTATAATAAAATCTTTTGCAAAAACCTCTAAACTTATACAAACATATAATAATATAAATAATTTTTTAATAATTGAATTTTTCACTTATTTTAATTTCCAACAATTCATGATAATCTATGATATCTTTAATATTATTTAATTTATATTCCATATTTATTGAAGTTATTTTGCTAATAATTTTCAATATTTCTGTATATTTTATATGCTTATTTTTGAATAAATTAACAGCATATTCATTGCCAACATTGAACTTAATAATATTTGAAGGATAAGATTTATCTAATTTTTTAAAAAAATTATAAATAGGAAATTCTTGATTTTTAACATTTGTAAAATTAAGTGATGTTTTATTTGTAATTTTTAGCATATCATTATTTAAAATATATTTAAATTTTTGATTTAAAAAACTATATAGAGGAATTAGCATGTCATTTTGAAAGGCAACAAGATTATAAATATAATTATTATATTCAAATATAGAATGAATTTGTGATTCTGGATGTATTACAATATCAAGTTTATCATATGGTAAACTAAAAAGGTAATGTGCTTCTACTAATTCTAAACATTTATTTACTAATGTTGCTGAATCTATGCTGTTTTTATAGCCCATCTTCCATTTCGGGTGATTAGACGCATCTGAAAAAGAAATATCTTTTAGTGAACTAAATTTTTTACCCAAAAATGGACCACCAGAAGCTGTTAATTTAATTTTTTTTAATACAAGATTATTTTTTTGCAAGTTTTGAAATATGGAAAAGTGCTCACTATCTAAAGGATATATTTTATTTTTAATTTTGTTGGATAAATTATTAAATAAATGACCTGCAGAAACAATTGCCTCCTTACTTATTAAACCCAAGGATTTAGTATTTTTAAGAATAGGCTCAAGATAATTTAAAGATTTATAGCCTGAAATTGCAAGTAACGTTAAATCAGATCTTGAGTTGATTAAGTAAGATTTAAGTTCACTAAAATTTAAAATATTAATATTTTTTTTAATATTTTTTTTTAAGAAACCTATTTTTGTAGAATCATTAAGATAAACATATTTAGGAGAATAAATTTCAATTTGCTTTACAAATTTTTTGACATTAGTGTTAGAACACAATAAATTAATTTTTATCTCAGGAAAGTGATTACTGATAATAGCTAAAGTTTTACTTCCAATTATTCCAGTAGAACCAAAAATATTTATTTTCATAAATTTAAAATAAACTAAATAAAGCTAACATTATTATTGACGATATAAAGCTATCAAATCTATCAAAAAAACCACCATGGCCAGAGAGAAAATTACTAGAGTCTTTAATATTATTTTTTCTTTTAAAAAAAGACTCAATTAAATCACCAATTATAGAAATAAAAATTGTTAAATTAATTAATATTATTAAACTTATATTCTTTATTTCGATATTAATAATATAAGTAAAAACTAAGAGAATAATATTTGTAAATATTAACCCACCCAAATAACCTTCTAAAGTTTTTTTTGGACTTATAGATTTAAAAATGAATTTTTTACCAAAGATTGTACCTGAAAAGTAACTAAAACTATCAAAAAATATAATTGTAAAAACAAAAATATTAAATATTATAAAATTATAAGAAGTATAAAAATATAAAACAAAGAAGAAATATGATATCATTAAATAAAATAATATTAAATTAAAAAACTTTTTAAAAAATTTTATAACTTCATATAAAACAAACAAATATATTAAAGTTCCAAAAACAAACAATAAGTATTTATTATTTAAAGAAATAAAATATAAAACAAAAAAAAATAAAGCAAAAAATAATCGATTATATAAATTTTTATAAACCATAAGTCCTTTTTATGGTGTTATATTTATTTACTATTTTTTTCAGCTCTTCAAATTTAAAATCTGGCCACAATGTATCAATAAAGAAAATTTCTGTATAAGTAAGGTTATACATAATAAAATTGCTTAATCTTTTTTCACCACCAGTCCTTATTAACAAATCTGGATCCTGGATATCTCCAAGTAAAAAAAGTTCTTTTATATTTTTATGACTATTAATATTAATTGAAGAATTATCTTTAATTTTTTGTAAAACTTGTAATATTTCATTTTTAAATCCATAATTAAAAGCCAAATTTAGTATTAATTTATTGTTTTTTTTTGTTTCATATTCACAATGATCAATAAGTTTCAAAATCTTAATAGGTAAATTTGACTTTGAACCTATTATTTTTATTTTTACTTTTTTTTCTTCAATAATTTTGTCAAAAAAATATGCAAAATCATCATAGATTACTTGAAAAATATTATTTACTGATTGTCTTTGAATATTCTCTGAAGAAAGTGTGAAAAGAGTTAAATATTTTAATTTTATTTCTAGACTGTTATTTATTAATTTTGAAATATTTTCTAAACCTTTTTTATAAGCATTTTTCAAATTAAAATTATTTTTTTTTGCCCACCTCTTATTACCATCTAGTATAAAAGCAATATGCGCAAGATTATTGTTAGGCAAACTAAACCTTCATTATATCAGATTTTTTTTGTTCTAAAATTTTATCAATATTGTTTATATATTTATCTGTATAATTTTGCGCTTCAGTAAGAAATTTTTTTAATTCATCTTCTGATATTTGAGATTCTTTCTTTTCTCCTTTTTTTATCTCAATAAAATCTCTTCTTATATTTCTAATAGAAACTTTAAAATTTTCTGCATACTGCGAGGCTATTTTGGTAAGTTCATTTCTTCTTTCTTCACTTAATTTAGGTATCGGTAATCTTATTAAAGAGCCATCTACTTGAGGATTAATTCCTAAGTTAGATTCTAGAATAGAATTTTCAATATTTTTTAAAAGGCTTACATCCCAAACCTGTATTGTAAGCATGCTAGACTCTGGGGAAGAAATATTACCTAACTGATTTAAAGGTGTCTTAGAACCATAAGCTTCTACAAAAATATTTTCAAGCATTGTTGGATTAGCTCTCGAGGTTCTTATTGTCTGAAGTTCCTTTTCAAAATGCTCTAAAGAACTTTGCATTTTATTGTCTAATTCATTTAAAATCATACTTAATGTATTTTACTATAATTTCCTTCTTCTTTCAAAGCTCTTATTAAAGAATCTTCCTCAAATATATTTGTAATATATATTGGAATACATGATTCTTTCGCCAAGCTAATTGCAGTAAGATCCATAACTCTTAGATTTTTTGAAATTACTTCCGAATAAGTAATATCCCTTATTAATTTTGCGTTTTTATCTAATTTAGGATCATTATCATAAATGCCATTAACTTTGGTAGCTTTAAGTATTTTTGAACATCCCATTTCAGAGGCTCTTAATGAAGCCGCTGTATCAGTTGAGAAAAAAGGATTTCCAGTGCCTGCTGCAAAAATAACAATACGATTCTTTTCTAAATGTCTAACAGCTTTTCTTTTTATATACGGCTCAGCAATTTGAGACATTGAAATCGCTGATTGTACTCTAGTTGGTAAATCAATTTGCTCTAGACAACTTTGAAGAGAAAGAGCATTCATTATAGTTGCTAACATACCCATGTAATCTGATGTGGATCTATCAATACCCTCAGAAGCACCTTTAACACCCCTAAAAATATTTCCACCACCTATTATCAAACAAATTTCATAATCTAACTTAGCTATTTTTTTAATTTCTTTAGAAATAAAATTAATTGTTGAAACATCTATACCATACCCAGAATTACCCATTAATGCCTCTCCAGATAATTTAATTAATATTCTTTCTTTCATTAAAGAGATATTAAAATATAATTTTTTAAAGAAAAGCTGTTTGATGAATTAAAATCAGTTATTGCCTCTTTTACAGTTTTATCTGCATCAATTACAAACTGTTGATTTAATAAAGTTACTTCACTATAAAATTTTTTCATTTTGCCTTGTAATATTTTTTCCATTACATTAGAGGGTTTACCTGAGTCTTTTATCATTTCTTCTTGTATTTTTTTCTCACTTTCAATTAACTCAGCAGGTAATTTATCAATGTCCATAGCCTCAGGTTTTGAAGCTGCTATATGCATACAGAGTTTCTTAGAAAAAGTTTTAACTTCATCATTTTCCTCTTTACTAGAATAAAAAACTGCAGAAACAATTTTTCCAATATTTTTTCTATATGGATTATGTATATAATAGTTGATCTTAGCTTCTTTATTATCAAATACTTTTAAATCATTGATAATTAAGTTTTCTCCAATTTTAGCGATCATTTCAGTTAATAAATCAGAAACACTTTTGCCGTTTTTTTCAACTTTTAAAAAATCAATTAAATTTAGATTAACGTTATTAGTATTTAAAGCAATATTCCCGATGTTATCAAGAAAATCTAAAAAAGTATCACTTTTAGCTGAAAAATCAGTTTCTGAGTTAATTTTTAATATAACTGAAATCTTTTCATTGTTATAGAAGCCAATAGCCCCTTCAACTGCTTCTCTTGATGACTTTTTTGAAGCTTTAGCTAAACCTTTTTTTCTAAGAGAATCAATAGATAGCTCAATATTATTATCATTTTCATTTAATGCGTTTTTGCAATCAAGAAATCCAGCACCAGTTTTCTCTCTTAATTCTTTTATTAAACTTAGATCTGACATTTATTCTCCTATATTAAAAATTTTAAATTTAATTTGAATCTTCTTTTTCAGCATCAATTTGATCTTTAGAGAATTGAAGGGCATCATTCATAGTTTCTAAAAAATATTTTGTATATAAATTTATTGATCTTATAGCGTCATCATTTCCAGGGATAACATAGTCTATTAATTCTGGATCAGCGTTAGTATCTACGACACCTACAATTGGTATATTAAGTTTTTTAGCTTCAAGAACAGCTAATTTATCTTTGATAACATCCATAATAACAATCAAATCAGGCTTTCCATTTAAATCCTTAATCCCACCTAGATTTAAGTGAAGTTTATCTTTTTCTCTAGATCTCTCTAATAATTCTTTTTTTGAAACACTATTTGTGAAAGCAGGATCATTTATTATATTTTCCAGTTCAGTAAGTCTATTTATTGAGTTTGAAATTGTTTTCCAATTAGTTAAAGTTCCTCCAAGCCATCTTTTATTTACAAAAAAATTATTAGTTGACTCTGCTAATTCTTTAACTGACTCAGCGCATTGTTTCTTTGTCCCAACAAACAAAATCTTTCCTGATTTAGAAACTGTTTCGTGTATTTTAGCTAAAGAACTATTTAAGGCCTCAAGTGTAATTCTTAAATCAAATATGTGTATGTTGTTTCTGACCCCAAAAATATAATCTTCCATTTTGGGATTCCATCTTCTCACATTGTGCCCAAAATGTACACCCGCTTCGAGCAAATCTTCAATTTTAACTTCAGGTAGGTTCATAGTTTTCTCCGGTTTAACCTCCACAGAAAGAAAAACA